>Ga0210401_10000009_pt1 | contig 246978 bp, 239 predicted proteins | sample IncBWH32MmetaG_FD_150866 | JGI IMG/M metagenome (GOLD analysis project Ga0210401, IMG submission 150866) | Forest soil microbial communities from Barre Woods Harvard Forest LTER site, Petersham, Massachusetts, United States - Inc-BW-H-32-M | ecosystem: Environmental > Terrestrial > Soil >...
TGCGCCGCAATCGCGATGCCGGTGTCGCGGTAGCTGCTTTCGAGGATGTTCGCGAGGTGGCCCGGGGACGCGATCCAGGCCGAGACGATCGACTGCGCGGTGGACAGCTGGTAGGTGCCCCACGCGAGGTTCTCGCCGATCACGTAGCCGTCGGAGGGGTCGTTGATGTAGCCGGTCGCTTTGATCCGGTCGACCGGCGTCTCCCCGCTCGGCGAGACGTGGGCGAAGTAGTCGTCGGCGACCAGTTCGGAGGCGTGGCCTTCCGCCGCGGCTTCGAGCTCCGGGTTGGTGGCGAGCGGCTGAAGACTGTGTTCGGCACGGACCTTGTTGATCAGGCAGAGCACCGAGGCGCGCACGCGGGCAAGGTTTTCGCCGCTCGGCGCGAGGGCGGTGTCCTGGCACGGGGTCGCGAGCACCTCCGCGATCACGGCGGCGCCGCTCGGCGCGGCGGCCGGCTTCAGGCTCTGACGGCTCTGCCGGCGGCCGGTGTTGCGGTTCGCGTGGGCCTGCCGGCGCGCCGCCTGGCGGTTGACGCGGGCCTGCCGGCGCGCGGCCTGGCGGTTCGTGCGGCTCTGCTGGCGGACGGCGCGCTGATGCCCGCGCTGCGAGTGGCGTTCGTGGTGTCCGGAGGAGCCTCGGTGGCCGGCCGCGGGCGCCTGGGCGACGGGGCCGGCGAAGGTGATCGTGAGTGTCGTGAGGGTCGCTAGGAGCAGCTTGGGGAGATCGCGCACCCTCCCGCTTTCGGACGCATATTGCGGCTATCTGAGCCCGAGGACCGAAATTGGACGGTTGGGGATCGTCAGCGCGCGGACCGCCCAAGGAGGCGTGGCCGGGGCCGGTCTCGCCGGCGACGCGGCCCGGCAGCGAGCGGCGCTCAGGCCTCGGTGGCGGCGGGCGCGTCCGGCTCGGCGCCGTCCTCGTCCTCGCCGGTGTCGACGACGAGCGCCACGGCGCTCACGAGATCGTCGTCCTTCAGGTTCATCACGCGCACGCCGGTCGCAGAGCGGCCCTGCTGGGAGATGCCGCCGGCCGCGGTCCGCTGGACCATGCCGCCGACGCTGATGAAGACGAGCTCCTGGTGCTCGCGCACGACGAGCGCGCCGGCGAGGGCGCCCTTTTTCTCGGTCAGGCCGATCGTCTTAACGCCTTTGGCGCCGCGGTTGGTCTTGCGGTACTGGTCGATTCGCGTGCGCTTGCCGTAGCCGTTCTCGGTCACGACGAGCAGGTCCATGTCATCGCGAGCGACGTCCATCGCGATCACCTCGCCGTCCTTGCCGACGTCCATGCCGCGCACGCCGGTCGTGTCGCGACCCATCGCGCGGGCGTCCGACTCGGCGAAGCGGACCGTCAGACCGGCCTTCGAGACCATGATGATCTCGTCGTCGGGATCGACTGCGCGTACGGCGAGCAGCTCGTCGTCGTCGCGGATGTTGATCGCGATGATCCCGTCGGCTTTGATCGGCGTGTTGTAGGCCGCGAGCTCGGTCTTCTTGACCGTCCCGTTGCGGGTCGCGAACACGAGGTACTTCGTCTCGCCGAAGTCGCGCGTCGAGACCACGGCCTGGATGCGCTCTCCCTCACGCAGCGGCAGCACGTTCACGAGCGCCCGCCCCTTCGCCGTGCGCGACGCCTCGGGCAGCTCGTAGACCTTCGAGCGGTAGACCTTGCCGCGGTTGGAGAAGAACAGCAGGTAGTCGTGCGAGGAGGTGACGAACAGGTGCTCGATGAAGTCGCCGTCCTTCATGTCCATCCCGGTGACGCCGCGCCCGCCGCGGGCCTGCTGTCGGTAGGTCGCGAGCGGCAGCGACTTGATGTAGCCGCTCTGCGTGATCGTGATCACCATCTGCTGGTCGGCGATCAGGTCCTCGATGTCGATCTCGTCCTCGGAGTGCGTGAGCTCCGTCCGGCGCTCGTCGCCGAAGCGCTCGCCGATCTCGCTCAGCTCCTCCTTGATCACCGCGAGCACGCGGGTCTCGTCGCCGAGGATCGCGCGCAGCTCGGCGATCCGCTCGGCGACATCGGCGTGCTCCTGTTTGATCGCGTCCGCCTCCAGCGCCGTGAGCTGGGACAGGCGCAGGTCGAGGATCGCGCTCGCCTGGACGACGCTGAGCTCGAAGCGCTCGACGAGCTGCTCGCGGGCGGCGTCGCGGTCGCGCGAGCCGCGGATCAGCTCGATGATCGCGTCGAGGTGCTCGAGGGCGGTCAGCAGCCCCTCGAGGATGTGCGCACGCGCCTCCTTTTCGGACAGCTCGTGCTTGGTGCGCCGCACGATCACCTCGCGCTGGTGCGCGACGTAGTTGTGGATCACGGCGCGCAGGTCGAGCGTGCGCGGCACGTTGTCGACGAGCGCGACCATGTTGACGCCGAAGGTGGTCTGCATCGGCGTGTGCTTGTAGAGCTTGTTGAGCACGACCTTGGGGATCGCGTCGCGCTTGAGCTCGATCACCAGGCGCATCCCGCGCTTGTCGGAGTGATCCTCGATGTTGGCGATCTCGGTGATGCGCCCCTCTTTGACGAGGTCGGCGATCTTCTGGATCAGCCCGCCGTCGCCGCCCTTCTTGACCATGAACGGCAGCTCGGTGACGACGATCGCCTCTTTGCCCTGCTTGAGCGGCTCGATGTGGGCGCGCGCCTGCACCCGCACGCGGCCGCGGCCGGTCTCGTAGGCGTCGCGGATGCCGCCGCGGCCGAGGATCACGCCGCCCGTCGGGAAGTCCGGGCCCTTGATGTGCTTCATCAGCCCCGCGACGTCGGTGTCCGGGTCGTCGATGTAGGCGATCGTGGCGCCGATCACCTCGCGCAGGTTGTGCGGCGGGATGTTCGTCGCCATCCCCACGGCGATTCCCGACGAGCCGTTGACGAGCAGGTTCGGAAAGCGCGAGGGCAGGACGAGCGGTTCCTGCTTTTTGCCGTCGTAGTTCGGCGCGAAGTCGACGGTGTCCATGTCGAGGTCGCGCAGCATCTCGGTCGCGATGCGTGCCAGCCGCGCCTCCGTGTAGCGCATGGCCGCCGCGGGGTCGTCGTCGATCGAGCCGAAGTTGCCCTGGCCGTCGACGAGCTCGTTGCGCATCGAGAACTCCTGGGCCATCCGGACGAGCGTGTCGTAGATCGCCGAGTCGCCGTGGGGGTGGTACTTGCCCATCACCTCGCCGACGATCAGCGCGCACTTCGAGTAGGAGCGCGTGGGCCCGAGGCCGAGCTCGTTCATCGCGTAGAGCACGCGGCGGTGCACGGGCTTCAGGCCGTCGCGCACGTCGGGCAGCGCGCGCCCGACGATGACCGACATCGCGTAGTCGAGGTAGGCGGTGCGCATCTCCTCCTCGAGCGCGCGCGGTTCGATGTTGCCCCCGCCGATCACGTCAGCAGATGCCATCAGTCAGTCACCTCCTCGGAAGCGACGCGCCGATGGGCGGCGCGATGACCAGGGAGATCAAGGACGCAGCGAGCGAGGTGTGCTTCGCACATGAGCGAGTGAGGGCGCAGATATCCGCAGGTCATCGCGCCGCTCATCACACGTCGAGGTTGGCCACGGCACGCGCGTTCTCTTCGATGAATTCGCGGCGCGGCTCGACCTGGTCGCCCATCAGCCTCGAGAAGATCCGGTCCGCCGCTGCGGCGTCCTCCAGCGTCACCTGCGCGAGCACGCGCGTCGACGGCGACATCGTGGTTTCACCGAGCTGCTCGGCGTTCATCTCGCCGAGCCCCTTGAAGCGCTGCACGTTCGCGCCTTTGCGCGCGACGGTCATCACAGCGGCGTGGAGGTCCTCGAACGACAGCGCAGTCTCGGTCGCGTCCCCCAGGCGCACCTCGAACGCCGGCGTGCCGGCGAGCTCGATCAGCTGCATGTGCACCTTGACGAGCTGGCGGTACTCGTGAGACTCGAACAGCGACCGCTTGATGCGGTGCGTGCGTGCGAACCCGGTGCTCGCCTCAACCGCCTTGACGCGGATCTCGATCGGGTCCTCGTCGACGAGCGCCGTCGCGTGTGTCTCGCCCTCGCTGCCTTGGCGCGTGAGCACCCCGATCGCCTCCTCGACGCTCGTCACCTGCTCGGCGAGCAGCGAGGACTCCTCGAGGAACTGAACGACGTCGTGACCGTACTGACCGCGCAGGGCGAGCGCCCAGCCTTCGTACTGCTTGAGCAGCCGCGTGAAGCGCTGCCAGCGCGTGTCGGTGAGCTTGAACTGCTTGGCGTAGCGGTCGAAGACCGTGATCTTCTCCCACTTGTCGGTGAGCAGGATCTCTTCCAGTTCCGAGTCCTTCTCGATGTAGCGCTCGCGGGAGCCCTGTTTGAGCTTGTAGAGGGGCGGCTTGGCGATGTAGACGTAGCCCTCCTCGATCAGCTCTTTCATCTCCCGGAACAGCAGCGTCAGGGCGAGCGTGCGGATGTGGGCGCCGTCCACGTCGGCGTCCGTCATCAGGATCACCTTGTGGTAGCGGGCGTTCTCGATGTTGAACTCGTCGCGCACACCGGTCCCGATCGCCGTGATCAACGCCTGGATCTCGACGTTCTGGAGCACCTTGTCGATGCGAGACTTCTCGACGTTGAGGATCTTGCCGCGCAGCGGCAGCACCGCCTGCGTGTTGCGGTCGCGGCCCTGCTTGGCGGAGCCGCCGGCGGAGTCGCCCTCGACCACGAACAGCTCGGCGAGCGCCGGATCCTTGACCGAGCAGTCTGCGAGCTTGCCGGGGAGCGTGGAGTTCTCGAGCGCCGACTTGCGGCGGGTGAGGTCACGCGCCTTGCGCGCCGCCTCACGGGCGCGTTGTGCCTGCACGGCCTTGTTGATGACCGCGCGCGCCTCGGTCGGGTTCTCCTCGAGGAACTCGGACAGCCCGTTGTTGACGATCGCCTCGACGAAGCCGGCCATGCCGGGGTTGCCGAGCTTGGTCTTGGTCTGACCCTCGAACTGGGGGTCGGCGAGCTTGACGGAGATCACCGCGGTGAGACCCTCGCGCACGTCCTCGCCTGACAGATTGTCCTCTTTCTCCTTCAGCAGCCCGTGGTCGCGCGCGTACTTGTTGAGCGTCCGCGTCAGCGCCGAGCGGAAGCCGCTGAGGTGGGAGCCGCCCTCGCGCGTGTTGATGTTGTTGGCGAACGAGTGGACCGATTCCTGGTAGGAGGAGTTCCACTGCATCGCGACCTCGGCGGCGCCCTCGTCGGACTCGCCGGCGAAGAAGATCACCTTGCGGTGGACCGTGTCCTTGTTCTCGTTGAGGTAGACGACGAAGTCCTCGATGCCGCCCTCGTACTGGAACGTCGCGGCGTGTCCCTCGCCGCGCTCGTCGACGATCGTGATCTGCAGCCCGCGGGTCAGGAAGGCCGTCTCGCGGAGCCGCTCTTCGAGCGTGCGGAAGTCGAAGTCGAGCGACTCGAAGACGTCGGCGTCGGGCAGGAAGGTGACCGTGTTGGAGGTGTGCTCGCCCTTGCCGAGCTTGGCGCCCTGCTTCAGCGGCCCGAGCGGGGCGCCGCGCGAGTACTCCTGCGTCCACACGTAGCCGTCGCGGTGGATCTCCACCGCGAGGTGCTCGGAGAGCGCGTTGACGACGGAGACGCCGACGCCGTGGAGCCCGCCGGAGACCTTGTAGCCACCGCCCTCGCCGAACTTGCCCCCCGAGTGCAGGACGGTGAGCACGACTTCGACCGCCGGCTTTTTCTCCTTCGCCATGACGGCGACGGGGATGCCGCGGCCGTCGTCGTAGACGGTGACCGAGTTGTCGGGGTGGATCGTGACCGCGACCTCGCTGCAGAAACCGGCGAGCGCCTCGTCGACCGAGTTGTCGACCACCTCGTAGACGAGGTGGTGCAGGCCCATGATGCCCGTCGAGCCGATGTACATCCCCGGCCGCTTGCGGACGGCTTCGAGGCCCTCGAGGACCGTGATGTCCTGGGCGTCGTAGTCGGCCGAGCCGCCGTTCGATCCGTTCGCGGCGGCTCTCGCGTTGCTTTTGCGGGAGCCCTTCTCTGGGCTGTCGCTACCTGATGCCAATGGCCCTCCGATGGCGTGGAAACGCCCCGGATTCCGGGGCGCTACGACCACGGCCTGGGGCGGTTTGAATACGCCTGGAAGGATAGCAGGACAGGGGGTCGTATCCGGCCTCCGGAACGGGCTAAATCCCTGCAAAATCCCCGGAAACACGGGAAGTTCGGCGCAACCCGCCGGAGCGGCGCCCGGGGGACGCTCTCAGCCGGTCCGGCAGCGCAGCTCGCGCACCTCCGCGTCGCCCAGGAGCGCGTTCAGGCGCGCGATCAGCTCGGGCCCGAGCAGCTCGAGCTCGGCGGCCCACACGGCAGCCTCGCAGGCGACCGTGACGACGCCGTCGTGCTCGGCGACCGGCCGCGCGGCGCCGGCGATCGCGGGGCCGACCGCCTGCGGCCAGAGCTCCTGCACGCGGGCGAGCTGCGTTGCGGGGGCGAGCGCCGCGGTCAGGTTCGAGAGCGCGCCGGCGAGCGGGCGCGGCGCGGCCCTGCGGCCTGGATCCGCACGAGCTTCGGCGCGAGGGGTGCGCTCCGGGGCGCTCATGCCGCCGCGGCCTCCTGCAGCACCGTGCCGGGGCTGATCGCGATCCGCGTCACGCCCGCGCCGGTCGCGCCGGGCACGTGGCCGAGGTCGGTGGTCGCGATCACGCTCTGGCCCCCCGAGGAGAGCTCGCTCGAGAGCAGCTCGCGACGCCCTGCGTCGAGCTCGCTCATCACGTCGTCGAGCAGCATCAGCGGCGTCGTGCCCCGCTCGGAGGCCAGCACCGCCCGCTCTGCCAGCAGCAGCGCGAGGAGGGCCAGGCGCTGCTCGCCCTGCGAGCCGTAGACCCGCAGCTCACGCCCGTCGCGCAGGATCGCAAGCTCGTCGCGATGGGGCCCGTGGCCCGAGAAGCCGCGCTCGAGGTCCGAGTCCAGGCGCGCGTCGAGCTCCGCGACGAACTCCTGCTCTGTCTCCGCTTCGGACCTCGGCCTGTAGTCGAGGTAGAGAGTCCCGGTGAGGCCGAGGCTCTCGGACCGTGTCCGGAACGGCTCGGCCAAGAGCGAGACCGCGCGGGCGCGGTCCGCCTGCAGCGCGAGGGCGGCCGCGGCGAGCTCGCTGTCCCACACCGCCAGCGCCGAGCGCGAGCTTGCGCCGGCGCGAATCCGAGCGAGCAGCGCGTTGCGCTGGGCGAGGACCCGCGAGTACTGGCGGCGCGTCTCGGCGCGCGCCGGCCACAGTCCGGCGACGAGCTGGTCGAGGTGCGCGCGCCGCAGCGCCGGCGGCCCCTTCAAGAGCTCGAGCCGGTCGGGCAGGAAGACGCTGATCAGCGGGCGGACCGGGACGTCGAGCAGCCGCTCGACCGCCGCGCCGTCGCAGCTCATCCGCTTGACGGCGGGCTGGCCGGGGGCCGGGACGGAGTAGCCGACGCTCAGCGTGTGGTCGCGGCCCTCGTGCTCGAGCGAGACGGTGACGCGCGTGGCGCCGGCGCCGAAGCGCACCAGCTCGCGATCCGCGCGCGTTCGCGGTGAGCGCCCGGTGCAACCGAAGTAGACCGCCTCGAGCAGGTTGGACTTGCCCGCGCCGTTGGGCCCGTGGACGACGGTCAGGCCCGCGCCCAGGCGCGCCTGGGCCCGCGCATAAGTGCGGAAGTCGCGCATCTCGACGCCGATGACGCGCATCGCATGCCGCTCACACGTTGAGGCGGATGGGCATGATCAGGTACACGAAGTCCCCCGTGTCCGGTGATTCGATCAGGCCCGGTCGCAGCGGGCTGATCAGCTTCAGGACCAGCTCCTCGGTGTCGATGCTCTCCAGCCCGTCGCGCAGGAACTCGGGGTTGAAGCCGATCTCGAACAGCTCACCGTGGTAGGGAACCGGGATCTCCTCACGAGCCTCGCCGACGTCGGGGGTCTGCGCGGAGACCGCGAGAGTGCCCTCGCTGAAGGCGAGCCGCAGCGGCGCGTTCTTTTGCGCGAGCAGGCTGATGCGGCGCACGACCTCGGTCAGCTCGGCGCTGGACAGACGCAGCTCGTGATCGACGGACTCCGGCAGCAGCTGGCGGTAGTTGGGGAACTGCCCGTCGATCAGCCGCGAGGACAGCACGACGCCGCCCAGCTCGAAGATCGCCTGGTTGTGCCCGACGCTGACGGCGATGGCGTCGTCGTTGCTCTGTTGCTCGATGCGAGCGAGCTCCTGGAGCGCCCGCGCGGGGACGTTCGCCTCGAGGCTGCCGTCGAGCGGCGGCTCGAGCGCCGTCTCCTTGACCGACAGCCGGTAGGAGTAGGTGGCGACCATCCGCAGCTCGCTGCCGGCGGCGGAGATCAGGATCCCCGTCAGCACGGGCCGCGTCTCATCGCGCGAGGCGGAACGTGCGACGCGGGAGATCGTCTCGACGAACGCGGCGGCGGGCAGCGTCACGCGCGAATCGCCGCCCGGCTCGGGGAGCGACGGGAAGTCCTCGGCGCGCAGCGTGCGCAGGTGGAAGGTCGTCGGGCCGCAGATCAGCTCCACGTCCTGCTCGGCCGTGCGCAGCTCCATCGTGAGCTGCTCGGCGGGCAGCGAGCGGGCGACGTCGAGCAGCAGCCGCGCCGGCAGCACCGCCGCACCCGGGCGCGCGACCTCGGCTGCGAGCGGGATGCGCAGGCCGATCTCCATGTCGGTGGCGAGCAGCTCCGGGGTGCCGTCTGCCGGCGCGGAGATCATCACACCCGACAGCGCCTGCACGGCGCTCCGCGTGGACGCGACACGTGCCGCGGTCTGCAGTTGGGTCAGAAGCTCTGACGAAGAAAGCGAGATCTTCATCCGTCTGTCTTTCTAAGAGAGATGGGAGTAGGTGCTGTGGACATGTGGATAGCGAGCGGGGACGGGCGTTCTGTGGCAGGGGCGGTGGAACGCGCTGTGGAGAGCAGTGTGGAAGTCTCTCAAGAGGCGCGGTCGCCCGCGGCGAGCATGGCTCACGCGCGGCGCTCCCCGAGATCTCTGAACAGCTTCTCCACAGTCTCGCGCGAGGCCGAGTCGGCGGACATGCGCTCGCTCGCCCGCCGGCAGGCGTGCAACACGGTCGTGTGATCGCGCCCGCCGAACTCGCGCCCGATCGCGGGCAGCGAGGCGTCGGTCAGCTCACGCGCGATGTACATCGCCACCTGGCGCGGCCATGCGATGCGGGGGGAGCGCCCGCTCGAGACGAGCTCGTCCGTCGAGAGCCCGAAGTGCCGGCAGGTGGCGGCCTGGATCTCGGCGATCGTGCGGCGCGAGGCGCCCGGCGAAGGGGTGCGCGGGTAGAGGTTGCCGAGCACCTCGACGGCGAGCTCAGCGTCGAGCGGGCGCCCCGTGAGCGAGCTGAACGCGACGACCCGGATCAGCGCCCCCTCGAGCGTACGCACGTTGCTCTCGACGTGTTCGGCGATCGCTTCGAGCGCCGCCTCGTCGGCGCGCTCGATGCGGTCATGCTGGGCGCGCTTGCGCAGGATCGCAAGGCGCGTCGTGAGGTCCGGGGGACGGATGTCGGCCACGAGCCCCGCCTCGAAGCGCTCGCGGAGGCGATCCTCGAGCGCCTGCAGGTCGCGCGGCGGCCGGTCGGAGGTGAGCACGACCTGGCGCCCGCCGTCGTGGAGCGCATTGAACGTGTGGAAGAACTCCTCCTCGGTGCGCGTCTTGCGCTCCAGGAACTGAACGTCGTCGACGAGCAGCACGTCGATGTCGCGGAAGCGGGCCTTGAACGGCTCGGTGTTGCGCTCCCCGAGCGCGCCCAGGAACTCGTTCGTGAAGGCCTCGCCGGTCGTGACGCGCACCGAGACGGTCGGGTCGTGCGCGATCAGCAGGTTGGCGATCGAGCTGAGCAGATGGGTCTTGCCGACGCCGGGCGGCCCGCAGATGAACAGCGGGTTGTAGGCCTGGGCCGGCATCTCGGCGACGGTCAGCGCCGCGGCGTGCGCCAGGCGGTTGGAGTCGCCGATCACGAACTGGTCGAAGGTCAGCTTGGGGTTGCCGAGCGGTCCCTCGCGCAGCGCCGGCGCACCTCTACGCTCCTCGGCCGCGCGCGGCGCGCGGCGCGCGGCCGTGCCTGCCGGCGAGGGCGCGCCGGGAGACTCGCCGGAGGGCCGAAGCTCGACGCTGGCGAGCGGTCCGAGCACGAGCTCGACGCTGGCCTCCAGCACCCGCCCGAAGCGCCCCTGGATCCACCGGCAGGTCTGCGCCGGCGCCTCGACCACGAGCCGCTCGCCGAGGAGCTCGACTGCGCGAAGCTCCGACAACCAGATGCGGTAGGTGGGCTCGTCGACGACGACTGCCAGCTGCGACTGCACGCGCGACCATATGTGCTCGAGCTCGAGGCTCACGGCAGCGTCTATCGACCCTCCCCAGGGGAATGTCGTCAGCGATGAAAGGAAGCCCCCCGCTGGGCGGTAGGCGGGGCCCAGCGGCCCGGTCGCGCGACTATACCCAACGCACTCCGAGCGACCGGGCCGCTGGCCGCATTTGGCGAGAAAAACCGACCCCCGGATGGCGGGTCGGTGCGCACCTATACTCTGCGGTCCAGGAGCCGCCCGTCGGCGGCTCGCGACCGGCGCGGCCCTCCGAGCCGCGGGCCCTGGAGAGACCGAGATGAAGCGCACCTACCAGCCCAAGAAGCGCAAGCGTGCCCGCGTGCACGGGTTCCGCTCACGCATGAGCTCACGCGCGGGGCGGATGATCCTCAAGCGCCGGCGCGACAAGGGACGCAAGCGGCTGTCGGCGTGAGCGGGCGCGGCGCCGCGGCGATGGGGCACGGCAGATGAGCGCGGCGCCGAGGGGTCGCAGCGGCCGCCTTTCGCGCAGCGCCGAGTTCGAGCGCGTGTATCGCCACGGCCGCTCGACGGCCAACCGCCAGCTCGTGCTCTACACGTTCCCCAACCCCGCGACGGAGCGGCCCCGCGTCGGGCTCTCCGTCTCGCGCAAGGTGGGCGGCTCGGTCCAGCGCAACAAGGTCAAGCGGCTGCTGCGCGAGGCGTTCGTTCGCAGCGAACCCGGCCTGCGGCCCGGGCACGACGTCGTGGTCGTCGCGCGGCCGGAGGCCCTCGAGCTCGCCGAGCGCGAGGGCCTTGCCGGCCTGGATGCGGCGCTCGCCGAACTGCTGGACCGCGCCGGCCTGAGCGGCGAGCCCGAGGGTGGCGAGCACACCGCCGCAGAGGCCGGCTGATGAGCGCCCAGGCGCCCGCCGACCCACCCGCACACGGTGCGTTCGAGCCGGTGAGGAGGGCGGCGCGCGCCGTCGTGGTGGCGCCGATCGTGGTCTACCAGCGGCTGATCTCACCGGCGTTCCCGCGCCGTTGCAAGTACGAGCCGACGTGCTCCCGCTACGCGGTCGAAGCGGTACGGGAGTACGGCATACTTAGGGGCCTGGTGCTCGCGGGGTGGCGCCTTCTCAGGTGCAACCCCTGGAGTTACGGCGGATACGATCCGGTCGAGGCCCAGCGAGTGTTCAGGACCCGTCAGCACGGGAACAGCTGAGCCGGCGCCCGGCGCCCGCCGAGTCCGGTCGGGCACGGAGCGTCCCTCCCGCGTAAACAGAGCCGAGACCTAGAGCATGCCACCCATCGCAAACGTGATCGAGGACGCGTTCTCGCCGCTGATCACGCTCTTTGAACACATCATGGTGTTCATCCACGACCACATCGTCCCGGGTGGCAGCTGGGGCCTGTCGATCGTGGGCCTGACGATCCTGATCCGGGCGATTCTCGTGCCGCTGACCTTCCGCCAGCTCAAGTCGATGCAGGAGATGCAGCGCCTGGCTCCGCAGATCAACGCGCTGAAAGAGAAGTACAAGGAGGACAAACAGCGCCAGCAGCAGGAGCTGATGAAATTCTACCAAGAGAACAAAATCAATCCTTTGGCATCCTGCCTGCCGCTGTTGCTGCAGCTGCCCGTGTTCATCTCGCTGTTCTACATGCTGCGCACGGACCTCAAGAAGCACATCTGCGGCAACCAGCTCGTCGAATGGTTCAACGCGCACCCGAAAGAAGCCGCGACGTACCACGCCGGCCTCCACGCGAGCTCGGTCGCCCATCTGCCGACCAAGTTCATCGAATCGACGCCGTGCCAGAAGGTTGCCCCTGGCTCGGCGAAGTTCCTGTTCATTCCGGACATCACGAACAAGGCGACCGGTGTCGCGCTGATCGTGCTGATCCTCGTCTACGTCGGCTCGCAGCTCGGTTCGACGCTGATCGCCACCGCGACCGCGGACCCGAACCAGCGGCGGCTGATGCTGCTCCTGCCGGTTGTGTTCGTGGTGATCCTCTACAGGTACCCGGCCGGCCTGCTGGTCTACTGGATCACCACGAACATCTGGACGATCGGCCAGCAGTATCTGATCAAACGACGAATGGGGCCACCGCTCAAACCCGAGGAGAAGGCGGCGCAGCCAGCCAACGGCAAGCCGAGCCGGGCCCCGAGCCCGGCTCTGAGCGGGGCAGCCGTGGCCGGCGCGGGGTCGAGCGCGTCCGCCACCGGCTCGTCACGGTCTGCGGCGCCCCCACCACGGCCCCCGCGCAAGAAGAAGAAACGCTCGGGGAGGCGACGGTGAGCTACGAGGAGCAGGAGCAGGAGCTGGCCCCCGCGGAGGCGCTGGAGGATCTGCTCGAGGAGATCGTCGAGGACCTGCAACTCGACGCGAGCGTCGAGGTCGAGGAGAGCGAGGGGGTGCTGCGAGGCCGGCTGGACGGCGATAACGTCGGTCTCTTCATCGGGCGCCACGGCCAGACGATCGATGCCGTGCAGCACCTCGCGCAGCGGATCGTGTTTCCCGAGGGCCCGTCGTCGACGCGCGTTGAGATCGACGCCAACGGCTATCGCGAGCGCCGCGCCGAAACGCTCCGGGCCGAGGCGGACGACGCCGCCGACCAGGCGATCAGCACGGGCCGGTCTGTCGAGCTCGATCCTCTCCCGGCGTCCGAGCGGCGTGTGGTGCACGAATACCTGCGCGAGCGGGACGACGTCGAAACGCACAGCGAGGGCGACGAACCCGAACGTCATCTCGTCATCTCGCCCCTCTCTCACGGCAGCGAATAGGCGTTTCACGTGAAACGGGCCCCGTGGGGGTCGCCGGAGGGCGGCCCCGTCATGGGGCGCCTCGACCGCACCGCGCCCGATGGCCGTTTCCCCGAGAGCTCGGGCCTGGGCGGCATCTCCGGCCGCGCCGAGGCGTTTTGGCCGCCATACGGGCCGCTGCGCCGATCATCACCCGGCGGCGTTTCACGTGAAACCAGCGGGCCCGCGAACGCCCGCCCGCGGTCCGAACGCCCGCAATATGCGCCCGTTTCCCGGTAACACCTCACGCTCCACCTCAGCCTCGGGCGATGTCTCAGGCTGACGGTGAGGCATCGATTCGGGCGCTTGCCCAGCGCTACCGGCTCACCGCGAAGGCAGCCGGTCAGCTCTCGCTTCTCGCCCGGCGGCTCGCCGACGATCCCCGCGCCCCGACCGCTGTCGAAGGCCTGGCGGAAACGATTGAGCGCCACATCGCCGACTCGCTCGTTGCCCTCGAGCTCGACGAGGTGCGCTCTGCTCGCGTCGCGGCCGACGTCGGCTCCGGCGCGGGCCTTCCTGGCCTCGCCCTGGCCGCGGCGCTTCCGAAGCTCGAGATGCGGCTCGTGGAGGCGCAGCAGAGCAAGTGCGCATACATCGGTTCCGCCGTGGCAGCGATGGACCTCGAGCAGGCTCGAGTCGTGTGGACGCGCGCCGAGGCGTGGGAGGAGGGCACCGCGGCGCATGACCTCGTCCTCGTCCGCGCGCTCGGGCCGCAGCCGGTCGTGCTCGAGTACGCGGCGCCGCTGCTGGCGCTCGGCGGTCACCTCGTCGAGTGGCGCGGCCGCCGTGACCCCGCCGGTGAGCGCCGCGCCGCTGCGGCGGCCGACGAGCTCGGCCTGCGGGCCGTGGCTGTGCGTGCGACTGAGCCGTTCGCCGGCGCCCGCGACCGCCACCTGCACGTCTTCGAGAAGGTCGCGGCGACGCCGGCTCGCTTCCCACGCCGGCCGGGCGTGGCGGCCAAGAGACCGCTCGGCAGCTGAGCGGCCGGGCCCGGCGACGGTGCAGCGGCCGGAACCGGGTTCGCGGGGGCGTGCCGGGCGATCGCGCAGGGCGCAGTTTCCGCCTCACCGCCGGCCGCCGTCCCCGCCCGTCGCTAGCGTCTTGGGCTGTGAGCCGCGTCTACGCGATCGCCAACCAGAAGGGCGGGGTGGGCAAGACGACGACTGCCGTCAACGTCGCGGCCTGCATCGCCGAGGCCGGATACGAGACGCTGCTCGTCGACGTCGACCCCCAGGCCAACGCGACGGTCGGGCTCGGTATCGACCGCAATCACAGGCCAGGCGTGTACGAAGTGCTGGCAGGCGAGGCGGCTGCCACCGACGCGCTCGTCGCGACGCCCGTCGCCGGCCTGCGGGCGCTGCCGGCCGGACCGGGCCTCGCCGGCGCCAACATCGAGCTGCCGCGCATCGAGGGCTTCGAGCAGCGCCTTCGCGACGCGCTCGCCCCGGTGCGCGAGCGCTTCGAGTACGTGCTGCTCGACTGCCCGCCCTCGCTGGGTCCGCTGACAGTGTGCTCGCTGGTCGCGGCGGACAAGGTGATCGTGCCGGTGCAGACCGAGTACTTCGCGCTGGAGGGGCTCGCCGGGCTGCTCGAGACCCTTACGCTGGTGCAGCGCGAGCTCAACCCGCGACTGACGATCGCCGGGATGCTGCTGACGATGCACGACGGGCGCACGCGACTCGGGCAGGACGTAGAGCGGGAGGTGCGCGCGCACTTCCCCGACCTCGTGTTCGACACCGTGATCCCGAGGAACGTGAGGGTCGGCGAGGCGCCGAGCCACGGGCTGCCGGTGACCCATCACGACCCTCACAGCGCCGGGGCAGAGGCGTATTTCGAACTCGCGAAGGAGGTGGCTGCGCGTGGCTAAGACCGCACCCGGCATCGGCCGGGGACTGAGCGCGATCCTGTCGGTCACGGAGAACCAGGACGCGGCGGAGGAGCTGCGCGAGCTGGCGCTGGAGCTGATCGTGCCCAACCCGCGCCAGCCGAGGCGCGAGTTCGACGCGGAGACGCTCGAGGCGCTCGCCGGCTCGCTCGGCGAGCAGGGTGTGCTCCAGCCGGTGCTCGTCCGCCCCCGAGCGGGCGGCACCTACGAGCTCGTCGCCGGTGAGCGCCGCTGGCGCGCCGCGAGCCTGGCGGGGCTCGAGAGCATCCCGGCGATCGTGCGCGAGCGCGAGGACGCGGCCGCGCTGGAAGCCGCGCTGATCGAGAACATGGCGCGCGAGGACCTCAACCCGATCGAGGAGGCGCGTGCCTGCGCGGCGCTCGTCGAGGAGCTCGGGTTGACCCGCAAGGAGATCGGCCGCCGGGTGGGCCGCAGCCGCGTCGCCGTGAGCAACCTGGTGCGGCTGCTCGACCTGCCCGACGAGGCGATCGAGCTGCTGCAGAGAGGGGCGCTGAGCGAGGGCCACGGTCGCGCCCTGCTGCTCGCCGACGACCACGGCGCGCGCCGTACGCTCGCGCGCGAAGCGGCGGCACGGGGCTGGTCGGTGCGCGGGACCGAAGAGCGGGCACGGGCGAGCAACGAGCCACCGGCCGAGCGGGCCGCGCGCCGGCAGGCCGCTCACCCCGATCAGGAGCAGGCCGCGGCCGAGATCGCGCAGGCGCTGAGCGGCGCCCTCGGCGCCGACGTGCGCGTGCGCGTGACGGCAAGCGGCTATCGCGCGGAGCTCTCCTTCGCCTCGGCCGAGGAGGCGGTTGAGCTCGCGCGCAAGGTCAGGCCGCGAGCGGTCGCCTGAGTTCCTCCGGCGCCCGGACCGAGGCGCTACGATGGCCCACTCAGGCAGGCCCACGCGGGCGATTAGCTCAGTCGGTTAGAGCGCTTCTCTGATAAGGAAGAGGTCCCTGGTTCGAGTCCAGGATCGCCCATCGGCGTCCCGCCATGAGCCGACGCCCGGGGGACGGTGAGCGTCGGCGCGGTCACGGCGCCCGGTTGCTGGAGAATCGTCACCGGGGGCGTGCGGGCCGCGGGCCAGGCAGTTGCCGCGACGGTTCGGGCCGCGCAGGGCGAGACGTGCGAAGCCGATGCGGCCGATCCCTGGACTCGGTATCCGTCCGATAGGTGGAATCCGTGCCCGAGGACGCGTCCGCGCGCAGCTCAGCCCAGCGCCTGCTCCGAGCGCCACTCCTGCGATGCGCCGTAGAGCACGGACGGGTCGATCTCTCCCACGGAGGTGCGCCCGGTGAGCGCGAGCGCAACGTCGATGTCGTCGGAGAACGTCTGCAGCATGTTGCGCACTCCGGCTTCGCCGTGCGCGGCGACCGCCCAGGCCCACGCCCGTCCGATCAGGACCGCCCGTGCCCCCAGCGCGAGCATCTTGACGACGTCGAGGCCCGTCCGCACGCCGCCGTCGACGAGCACCTCGGCGTCGTCGCCGACCGCGTCGGCGACCGCCGGCAGGGCGCGCGCGGTCGAAGGCACCGCGTCGAGCTGGCGGCCACCGTGGTTCGAGACCACGATCCCGTCCACGCCCACCTCGACGGCGCGCCGCGCGTCGCCTGGATCGAGCACCCCCTTGACGAGCAGCCGCCCGTCCCAGTGCTCTCGGACCCATGCGATGTCATCCCAGGTCACGCTCGGGTCGAACTGGGCATCGACCCACTCCTTGAAGGCGTCCGGTGTGCTCGCGTCCGGGACCGCCTTCTCGAGGTTGCCGAACGTCAGCGGCTTGCCGCCGACGCCGACATCTCGCACCCAGCGGGGGTGCGAGAGCAGGTCGAGCCCGCGCCGCAGCCGGGTCCACGGCGTCGCCTCGCCCTCGATCCCGTTGCGGGTGTCGCGGTGGCGCGCTCCGACGACCGCGAGGTCGACCGTCAGCACGAGGACCGGCGAACCGACCGCCCGCGCCCGCGCCATCAGCTCCTCGGCGTAGCCGCGATCGCGCATCACGTACAGCTGGAACCAGGGCGCCGCCGGGCTCGCCGCGGCCACCTCCTCGATGCCGCAGATCGACACCGTCGACTCGACGAACGGGATGCCCGTGCAGGCCGCAGCCCTTGCGGCCTGCACCTCGGCCCGTTTGGCGAACATCCCGCACAGGCCGACGGGCCCGAGGATCACCGGCATCGACATGCGCTGCCCGGCGACCTCGGTCGCCTGGTCTCTCCTCGACACGTCCTTCAGCACGATCTGGCGCAGCAGCAGCCGCTGCAGGTCATCGACGTTCGCGTGCATCGTCGCCTCTTCGTAGGCGCCGCCGTCGATGTAGTCGAAGAGCTGGCGCGGCAGTCGCCGGCGCGCCAGCTCCCTGTAGTCCCGCGCGGTCGCGGGCGCCAAGCCGAGCGGGCGATCCGGCGAGAAGCGCACGAGGCCACCCTACACCCGCGGGGCGGGCCCCTTTCCCGCGCACGCACACCCGCGCGCTCGCCGGCCAGAGACCGGCGAGCAGCGCGTCGTGACCGCGGCCCGGACCGCGGTCAGTGTGTCGGCACGGCGCGGTGGCGCCGTTCGAAGCGCAGGCCGCTGCGGCCGACCCCACCGATGATCCGGGCGATCACGGCGCCCGCGATCAGGAAGACGATCAGGGCGATACCCCAGTCGACGGTGAGTTCGCGCTTCGGGTGGCCCGCGAACGTGATCAGGCCCGTGAAGGCGCCGGCGAAGCAGTTCGCCCCTTCGTGGACGCCTTTGACGAGCGAGTTGCTCGCGTTGGCGTCGACGTCACGCAGCACGATCGCGAGGCCGATGAGCAGCGCGATCAGCACCGCCACCGTCAGCACGAGGCGCGCCAGGAGCACGATGCCCGATCCGACTGCGCCCGCCGTCGCCGCGCCGGCGTTGCGCGTGTGCCAGAGCGCCCGCCGGCGCCTGCCAACCGGCGCTCCCTCGCGCGCCGCCGCTTCTCTCTCTCCCAGCGGAGTGCGCGCGCCTGCGGCGGGCACGGCTTCCCGGCCCGGCCTCGTCGCGGGGCCTTCGCCCTGCGTGCGGACCGGTTCGCCGCCGCGCGGCGAGTTCGCCATCGGCGTCGCGGCACCAGGGCCTTCAGCTTCGGGTGCTTCGGTTCGGGTCCTGCGTCGCAGCAGTCTCATTCGCCACACCGTCCTTCCTCTGGCGAGGACTCCCCCCGCCGGGTGCGAAGGGGCCTACCGGCGGTCTACCCGCGGTCGCAGGTGCCTAAGTGTCAGGAAGCCGACAGTCGCCGCACGCTCCGCGGGCGGGCCCGCGAACGAGCCCGCCCGCGGCGCTTGAAGCGCTCAGCTCGGCTGGTGGACGATGCGGATGTACGGCTTCGGCGATTCCCAGCCGTCCGGGTAGAGCTCTTTGGCCTGCTCGTCGGAGACCGAGCCCGCGATGATCACGTCCTCGCCCTCTTTCCACTGCGCGGGCGTTGCGACTTTGTACTGGGCGGTGAGGAGCAGCGAGTCGATCACGCGCAGCACCTCGTCGAAGTTCCGCCCCGTCGTCATCGGGTAGACCAGGATCAGCTTGATCTTCTTGTCGGGCCCGATCACGAACACGTTGCGCACCGTCTGGTTGTCCGCGGGGGTGCGGGTGCTCGGATCGCCCTCCGTGCCTGCGGGCAGCATCCCGTAGAGCTCCGAGACGTTGTAGTCGCTGTCGGCGATGATCGGGTAGTTGGGCGCGGTGCCCTGCGTCTCCTCGATGTCCTTCGCCCATTCGGCGTGACGGTCGAGGGGATCGACGGAGAGGCCGATGATCTTCACCCCACGGCGGTCGAACTCCGGCTTGATCGATGCCATGTAGCCGAGCTCGGTCGTGCAGACCGGCGTGAAGTCCTTCGGGTGGGAGAACAGGACCGCCCAGCCGTCCCCGATCCAATCGTGGAATTTGATCGGGCCCTCAGTGGTCTGGGCTTCGAAGTCGGGGGCCGTGTCGTTGATCTGAAGGGCCATCTGAAATTGCTCCTGTCGTCGTGCCCTGCGCCACGGGAGTGCGGCGCGAAACTCCCTGTAGCCTATCCACTTTCGGGGGTTTCCCGGCGGGGCCGGCACGTTAGGCTCACCGGCGTGATCGTCGTCACCGGCCGCGTGCAGATTCCCGAGCAGAACCGGGAGCGCTTCCTCGAGATCGCGACCGCGATGTGCAGCGCCTCGCGCGCCGACGGAGGCTGCGCCGGCTACCGCGTCTACGAGGACGCCGAGCAGCCGGGCCGGTTCGTGTTCATCGAGGAGTGGCAGGACGACGATGCGCTCCAAGCGCACTTCCGCCAGCCGCACACGGGCGCGTTCATGAGCGAGTTGCCGGGACTGCTCGGCGAGGCGCCGGACGCCCTCTTCCACACCGTCACCGCGACTCGCCGGCTCGACCCCGCTCGCGGCCTCGTCGACGCCGAGCGAGGCTGAGCGCTCAGCTGCGCACCCGCTCACCGCGGGGGTCGAACAGCGGCTCGCGCGCAACCTCGCCTCCCACCCAGCGACCGAAGATGTCGAGCTCCACAGCGGTCCCGATATCGAGTTCGGCAGGCAGGTAGGCATACGCGATCGAGCGCTCGACGCTGTAGCCGTAGCCGCCGCTCGTCACGCGCCCGAGAATCTCGCCCTCGACCCGCACGGGCTCGTTGCCGAGCGCCACCGAGCGGGGGTCCTCGAGCACCAGGCAGCGCAGCCGGCGCTCGAGGGCAGGCCGCTCCCCGTCCTTGCCCAGCCCGAGCGCCGCGGCGCCGAGGAAGCTGCGGTCGCGCTTGACGCAGAACCCGAGTCCGGCCTCAAGGGGCGTCTCATCGGAGGTGATGTCGGCCGCCCAGACCCTGTATCCCTTCTCCAGGCGCATCGAGTCGATCGCCCTGTACCCGCCGGCGACGAGGCCGCGATCGCGTCCGGCCTCCCAAATCGTGCGCCACAGCCCGGCGCCGTACTCGGTGGGGCAGTAGAGCTCCCATCCGAGCTCCCCCACGAACGTCACGCGCAGCGCTCTGGCCGGGACATCGCCGACGGTCAGTTCGCGCATCGACATGTAGGGGAACTCGAGCGGGTCCTCGGTGAGCGGAGCGAGGATCTCGCGTGCCGCCGGGCCCCACAAGGCAAAACAGGCCCAGCGCGCCGTCACGTCGCTGCAGCGCACGCTGCCGTCCGCCGGCTGATGGCGCGTGATCCAGCTCAGGTCGTGGTTGCCGAAAGCGGTCCCGGTCACGATCGAGAACTGCTCCTCGCCGACGCGGGTGACGGTGAAGTCGCACTCGATCCCGCCGCGGCTGTTCAGCATCTGGGTGTATGTGATCCCCCCGACCTCCCCCGCGACGCGGTTGTCGCAGAGCCGTTCGAGGAACTCGGCCGCGCCTGGCCCGGCGACCTCGAGCTTCGCGAACGACGACTCGTCGAACAGCCCGGCGCGCTCGCGCGTGGCGAGGTGCTCGGCGCCGATCGCCGGCGACCAGTGCATCCCCGCCCAGCCGCGCGGCCGCAGCTCTTCGTCCCCGGCGGCGGCATTGCTCTCGTACCAGTTCACACGCTCCCAGCCGGACTTCTCGCCGAACGCGGCGTCGTGCTCCACGTGCCAGGGGTAGGCGCTCGAGGTGCGTAGCGGCCGCCCCGCGAGGCGCTCGTGGCCCGGGTAGCGGATGTCGTAGTAGGTCTCGTAGACCTCGCGCGTGCGCTTCAGCGTGTAGGAGGGCGAGCGGTACTGCGCGCCGAAGCGCCTGATGTCCATCTCCCACATGTCGCCTGCGGGCTCGCCGGCGAGGATCCACTGCGCCATCGCGCTGCCGATGCCGCCTGCGCCCGCGAGTCCGTGTGCGCAGAAGCCGGCCGCCACGAAGAAGCCGCGCACCTCGGACTCGCCGAGGCAGAACTCGTTGTCCGGGGTGAACGCCTCCGGGCCGTTGATCAGGCGCGTGACGGTGATCTCGTCCATCACCGGCACGCGCCGGCGGGAGTTGACCGCGATCTCCTCGAACCGCGGCCAGTCCTCTTCGAGCAGCCGCCCGTTGAAGTCGGGCGGGATCGCGTCGAGGCCGCGCGCGTCCAGCGCCCACGGCGCCGAGTGGCGCTCGTAGCCCCCCATCACCAGACCGCCGCCCTCCTCGCGGAAGTAGACCAGCAGGTCCGGGTCGCGCAGCGTCGGGAGGTGGACGATCTCGCCCGACGGGCCGGCTGGGGTTCTGTCTCTGAAGGGCTGCGTCACCAGGTACTCGTGGGCGAACGGCACGATCGGCACGCGGACGGCCGCCATGCGCCCGATCTCCGCCGCGAACATGCCGCCGGCGTTGACGACGACCTCGGCCTCGATCGGGCCCCACTCGGTCTGCACGCCGCGCACGCGGCGCTCGCCGCGCCGCGTCTCCTCGAGGTCGATCGCCGTCACCCGCGCGTGGGTGTAGATCTGCGCTCCGCCCGCCCGTGCGCCCTCGGCCAGCGCCGTCGTCAGCAGCGACGGGTCGAGGTATCCGTCGGTCGCGAGGTAGGAGCCGCAGCGCACGCCGGCCGTGTCCATGAGCGGGAACAGCTCCTGCGCCTGACCCGCGGAGATCAGCTCGAGCGGCAAGCCGAACGTGCGCGCCCACGCGACCTGCCTGAGCACCTCCTCCTCGCGCTCCGGCGTGCAGGCGAGGCGAATGCCCCCGCACTCCACCCAGCCGCAGTCCAGATGCCGGTAGAGCTCGACCGAGTCCATCATCATCCGTGTCAGCGGCAGGCTGGAGCGCAGCTGCCCGACGAGCCCCGCGGAGTGGAACGTCGACCCGCTCGTGAGCTCGTTGCGGTCGAGCAGCACGAGGTCGCGCTCGCCGAGCTGGGCCAGGTGGTAGGCGATCGAGGCGCCGCCGACGCCGCCGCCGATGATCACGACGCGTGCGCGCTCCGGAAGCTCTCGCGGCCGCACCATCCTCTACGTGCGCTCCGCCGCTTCCGAGAGCCAGCTCTCGAGCGCGCCGCCCTCGCTCGTCCGGCGCAGCCGGTCGAAGTGACGCTCGCCGTAGCCGTCGAAGTCGAAATCGAGGTCCGACAAGCGCGCCTGCACGACCCCCCATGCGGACTCCCTGACATCCGACATCACCCGCATCAGCTTCAGCCGGGCGCGCTGGGCGCGGGAGGGCTCGGCGCCGTGGTAGGCGCGCAGCAGCCGCTCGTCGTCGGCCTCCTCGAACGCGTTGTTGACGGCGAGATTGCCGAGGTCGAACCACGGGTCGCCCATGCCGGCGTACTCCCAGTCGACGATCATCACGCGTCCGCTCGCGGCCTCGCGAATCACGTTGCCGGGTAGCAGGTCGTTGTGACACGGCCTGGCCTCGGAAGGCGGCAGCGCCGAGGCGATCGTTTCTGCGAGCTGCCGCGCGTCCTCGAGCGCCGCCGGGGGCTCGGCGCCGCGCTCGGAGAGCGTGCGCGCGTAGTGCTCGAGCAGCTCCGGCACCCGGAAGGCCGACGGCAGCTCGACCGGCGAGCAGTGGAAGCTCCGCAGCGCGGAGGCGATCTCCTCGGCGCGATCGGCCACCTGTCGCTCCGAGAGCCCCTCGCAGGGCACGTAGGAGGTGACCATCCCGCCCTCGAATCTCGCCGCAAGGAACGGTGCGATGCCGAGCTCCGCGGCGGCCGCGCTCGCCCGTGCCTCCGACTCGCGGCTGATGCCGAGGAGCTGCGTGTCTTTGCCGTGCAGGCGCACGACGTACTCCTGTCCGCCCATCCGCACGCGGTAGTTTCGGTTCGTGATGCCGCCCTCGAGCGGCTCCGGCCGGCCCTCCACGGGTCCGAGCTCGGGCTCGAGGTCGTGCACGATGTCATTCAGCTCCACCACCGCTCCCGCTCCCCGTTGCCCGATAAGGCACACAACCTATACCTTCAACTGCCATGACCGGCAGCGAGCTCCTCGACGCTCACGAGCGCGACGGGTTGGCCGAGGAGCTGATCCGGCGCGCCGACCTCGACTCGGCCCGCGCGGCCATCGCGGGCCTCGCGCTGCGCACCCCGACGATCCCCTCACCGGCGCTGCTCGACGCGAGCACCGGCGCGAGCGCCGACGGCGCGGCGCGTGGCCGCTCCCTGCTGAAGGCCGAGTGCCTGCAGGTGGCAGGCTCGTTCAAGATCCGTGGCGCGCTCAGCCGGCTCGCGGCGCTCGGGGAGGAGGCCGAGGCCGGCCTGGTGACGGCCAGCGCCGGCAACCACGCCCGCGCGGTCGCGCAGGCAGCGCGCTCGAACGGACTCGAGTGCGAGGTGTTCATGCCGCTCGACGCACCCGTCTCGAAGGTCCTGGCGGTAGAGGCGCTCGGCGCGCGGGTCCGGCTCGGCGGCTCGACGGTCGAGGAGGCCCTGGAACGGGCGGGCGAGGCGAGCAGCGCAAGCGGTGCCGCGTTCGTTCACCCGTTCGACGATCTCGACGTGATCGCCGGGCAGGCGACGCTCGGGCTCGAGCTGATCGAGGACGTTCCGGACCTCGCGCGCGTCGTCGTCCCGGTCGGCGGCGGCGGGCTCGCGAGCGGGATCGGCATCGCGCTGCGACGAGCCGGGGTGCGAGCGCAGCTGATCGGAGTCCAGGCGGAACTGTGCGCTCCGTTCCTCGATGCTCTCGGCCGCGGCACCGCGACCGAGTTGAGCGAGACGACGATCGCCGACGGCGTCGCCGTCAAGCGCCCAGGGAGGCTGACGCTGCCGCTGCTCGCCGAGCTCCTCGACGACCTCGTGACCGTCAGCGAGGATCAGATCGCCGACGCGATGGTGTTCCTCGCCGAACGCGCGAAGCTGGTCGCCGAGGGCGCCGGCGCCGTCGCGGTCGCTGCGCTGCTGGCGGGTCTGCTCCCGCCGGTCGATGGCGCGACCGTAGCGGTCGTCTCGGGCGGCAACGTGGACAGCGCCCTGCTCGCCTCGCTGCTGCTGCGCCACGAAGCCGAGGAGGGACGGCGGGTGCGCATCCACACGCGCGTCCCCGACCGGCCCGGCGGTCTCGCCGAGCTCCTCGGCCTGATCGCGCGGGCCCGCGCCAACGTCGTCAGCGTCGAGCACCTCCGCGAAGCCGTTCCGCTTCATCCGCGCGAGACGGCAGTCGAGCTGACCCTGGAAACACGCGGGCGGGGCCACACCGAGGAGCTGATGGCCACGCTCGCCGCGGGCGGGTACGAGGCGCGCTTCGACTAGTGCAGATCGAGCCGTTCGAGATCGAGCGTTTCTACGAGCGCTGGGAGTTCAGCGCCGAGCTGATGCTCTCGAGCAGCGACTGCGAGTCGCGCCCGCTGTCCGAGCTGCTCGCGCTCGAGCCCGGCGCGCAGGAGCGGCTGAGCTCGCTGCGCCTCGGCTACACCGAAGTCGCAGGCTCGGCTGAGCTCAGGGAGGCGATCGCCGGCACCTACGAGGTCACGGGGCCCGAGGACGTGCTGACCCTCGCCGCGGCCGAGGAGGGCATCTTCATCGCCTACCAGTCGCTGCTGGGCACGGGCGATCACGCGGTGGTCGAGGCGCCGTCCTACGGCTCCGCCGTGAACCTCGCCCGCAGCACCGGCGCCGAGGTCACGCTGTGGCGGCGCCGACACGAGGACGGCTGGGGCTATGACCTCGACGAGCTCGAGCGGCTGCTGCGCGCGGACACGCGCTTCGTGTACGTCAACAGCCCGCACAACCCGACCGGCAGCCAGATGTCCGCCGAGGAGCAGCGCCGGCTGGTCGCGATGCTCGCCGAGCGCGGCACCGTGCTGTTCAGCGACGAGGTCTACCGTGGCCTCGAGCACGACGATGCGCGCCGCCTGCCGGCGGCCTGCGACCTCTACGAGCGTGCGGTGTCGCTGAACACCGTCTCGAAGTCCTACGGGCTGCCGGGACTGCGGATCGGGTGGGTCGCCTGCCGCGACCCTGCCCTGCTCGGGCGGCTGCGCGAGCTGAAGCTCTACACGACGATCTGCTCCAGCGCCCCGAGCGAACTGCTGGTCGAGATCGCGGTGCGCCACTCGCAGCTGCTGATCGGGCAGGCGCGGTCGCTCGTGCTCGAGAACCTGCCCGCGCTCGAAGCGTTCCTGGCGCGCCACGCCGAGCTGCTCGAGTGGGTGCCACCGGCGGCAGGGCCGATCGGCTTTCCTCGCGTTCGCGACGACCGCGACGTCCGCGACTGGTGCGAACAAACGGCCGCCGAGGCGGGCGTGCTGCTGCTGCCCGGCTACGTCTACGACGAGCCGCGGCACATCCGCATGGGCTACGGCCGCGCCCGCCTGCGCGAGGCGCTAGCGCGCCTGGAGCCCCGGCTCGGCGCCGGGTAGGCTGGGGCCGGCCGGCAAGGACCACATCGAGTGTTCCGCAACATCCTTCTCGCCATCGACGGCTCGCCCGACGCCGACCGGGCGGTGGGCGACGCGATCGACCTGGCCGAGTGCGCGAACGCGCTGCTCACGATCTTCAGTGCCGTCCCATCGCCGCCGCCGTTCACCTACGCCACGCCGGGTGCGGCGGCGCTCAGCGACGTGTACGAGAAGGCGCGCGATGAGACCGAGGCGATCGTCCGCCAAGCGCTCGCGCGCGTCCCGGACTCGGTCGGCGTCACGACCGTTGTCACGGACGACCCGGTCAAGCCCGCGCTGATCGCCCAGATCGAGCAGGGCCGGCACGACCTCGTCGTGATGGGCTCGCGCGGGCGTGGCGCCGTGCGCTCGGCGCTGCTCGGCAGCGTCAGCCACCACGTCCTGCACCACGGCGGCGTCGCGGTGCTGATCGTCCAAGCGGAGTCCTCCGCCGCCGACGGCGACTGACGACTCTCAGAGCACCTTCGAGAGAAACGCGCGCGTGCGCTCTTGGCGCGGGTTCGCGAGGACCTCGCCGGGCGGCCCTTCCTCGACGACGACGCCCTCGTCCATGAAGGCGACCTTGTCCGCGACCTCGCGGGCGAAGCCCATCTCGTGCGTGACGACGACCATCGTCATCCCGTCGCGAGCCAGCGCGCGCATCACCTCCAGCACCTCGCCGACGAGCTCGGGGTCGAGCGCCGAGGTCGGCTCGTCGAAGAGCATCAGCTTCGGCTCCATCGCGAGCGCCCTCGCGATCGCGACGCGCTGCTGCTGGCCGCCGGACAACTGGGAGGGATAGGAGTCGTGCTTGTCGGCGAGCCCGACGCTGTCCAGCAGCGCCCGCGCCCGCTCACGCGCCCGCTCGCGCGGCTCGTGCTTGACCAGGATCGGCGCGGAGATGACGTTCTCCAGCGCGGTCATGTGCCCGAAGAGGTTGAAGTGCTGGAAGACCATGCCGATCTCCGCGCGCTTGCGCGCGACCTCGGATTCGCGCAGTTCGTGGAGCTTGCCGGCGACTTCCCGGTATCCGACCAGTTCTCCGTCGACCGACAGCCGGCCGACGTTGATCCTCTCGAGGTGGTTGATGCAGCGCAGGAAGGTCGACTTGCCGGAGCCTGAAGGACCGAGCAGGCACAGCACCTCGCCGGCCTTCACCTCGAGGTCGATGCCGCGCAGAACCTCGTTGCGCCCGAAGCGCTTGTGCACGCCCTCGGCGAGGACCATCGGCGGGCGGGCGCTCACCTGTGCTCTCCGCTGGAGGTCCGAAAGTGCTCGCCTGTTCGCCGGAAGCTGAGGATTCCGCGCACCCGCTGGAGCGGCGTCGCCGCCTGTTCGCGGGTCGCTCCGCGCCCGTAGTGGCGTTCGAGGTAGTACTGGCCGACGTAGAGCACGCTCGTGCACACGAGGTACCAGATGCTGGCGGTGATCAGAAGCGGGATCGTCTTGAAGTTCACGGCGTAGATCGCCTGTACGGCGTACAGCAGGTCGGGAACGGCGATCACGCTCACCAGCGAGGTCGTCTTGAGCATCGAGATCGTCTCGTTGCCGGTCGGCGGGATGATCACGCGCATCGCCTGGGGCAGCACGATCCGGCGCAGGGTCTGCAGTCGGGTCATGCCCAGGGAGTGAGCCGCGTCGGACTGGCCCTCGTCGACTGAGATGATCCCCGCGCGCACGATCTCGGCCATGTAGGCGCCCTCGTTGAGGCCGAGAGCAAGGACGGCGGCCGTAAAGGCGTGGATCAGCGTGTTCGCGTTGCCGTGTATGAACGCCGGCCCGAACGGGATGCCGATGTCGATTTTCGGATACAGGGCCGAGATGAAGTACCAGAAGATGATCTGGACCAGCACGGGGGTGCCGCGGAAGAACCAGATGTAGAGCCAGCTGGCGCCCGAGACGAGCGGGTTCAGCGAGAGGCGCATCACCGCGAGCAGGACGCCGAGCACGACGCCGATCGCCATCGCGATCACCGTCAGCTCGAGCGTGACGCGCAGCCCTTCGAGGATCCGTTCGTCGAACAGGTATTCGCCGACGACGTGCCATTCGAAGCGCGGGTTGCTCGCGATCGAATGGACAACCGCGACGACCAGGACCAGGACGATCGCCGCCGCGATCCACCGCCCCGGCCGTCGCACGGGGACGGCCCGGATCTCCTCGGGCCGCCCCTCATAGCCGGTGTCCCTCACAGAGGACACCGTCCGCGCCTAGCTGATCGCGCCGTTGATCTTCGGGTTGCTGATCGCGCCTTCCTGGATCCCCCATTTTTCGAGGATCGCCTTGTACTTGCCGCTGGCCATCAGCTGTTTCAGCGCTTCGAGCATCGGCTGTGCCAGCCCGCTGTTCTTCGGCACTGCGAGGCCGTAGGGGGCGAAGGCGTAGGTCTTGCCCACGAGCGTGAACTCACCGTGGTTCTGCTTGATCTGGTAGGCGACGACAGGCGAGTCGGCGAGCCCGACTTCGGCGCGGCCGCTGGCGATCGCCAGGTTGACCTGGTTCTGGCCCGGGAAGCTCAGCACGGTCACGGCCTTCTTGCCTTCTTTGGTGCACTTCTTGCTCTGGGCTTCGGCTTCTTCCTGCTCGACCGTGCCCTTCTCGACGCCCACCGTCTTGCCGCACAGGTCCTTGAGGCTTTCGACGCCGGGGTTCGAGCCGGACTTCGCGTAGAAGGAGATCCCGGCGTTGTAGTAGGTGACGAAGTCGACCTTCTTCTCACGTTCTTTCGTGTCGGTGAACGAGGACGCGCCGATGTCATAGCGCCCCGCCTGGATGCCGGGGATGATCGCTTCGAACTGGGCGTCGTTGAACTTCGCTTTCAGGCCCATCGTTTCGGCCAGCGCCGTCACGAGGTCCGGGTCCATCCCGATGATCGTGTGCCCGTCGGAGGCGAGGAACTCGTTGGGCGCGTACTGGGCTTCGGTGCCGACCACGAGCGTGCCCTTGGATTTGATCGACGCCGGGACCTTCGCGGCGATCGCCGCGACCGTTCCGGTGCCGCCGCTCGTCGTGGTCGTGGGCGTGCTCGAAGACGTCGTGGTGGAGCTGCTGCTCCCGCACCCCGCGATCGCCAGGATCGCCAGCACCGGCACGCCGATGCGGGCGAGGAAACTGATCATCGAAACGAGACCTCCTCCAGATTTGAGCCGCGCCGGGCGGCAGCGGCCGCGCAAGTATAGGTCCGGTCCCCGGACCCGCGCACCACCACGCGGGAGCGCGCTGAGCGGTCAGCGTGGCGACGTCGGCGTCCAGCGGCGCTAAGGAATGCCGCGGGCGCTGCCGATGAGGCCACGTGACCAACTTCGCCCGCTCGCGCGCCGGCGCCGCGCGCAACCTCCTCATTGCCGGACTTTCCTTGGTGATCGTCCTCGCGTGCGCCGCCCCGGCGAGCGCGCTGGTGAAGACGTTCGGTGCGACGACCGTCGGCCTGCAGCCCCGCAACAACGGAACGATGCACGAAGGATCACCCGCCTCGTTCGGCAACGAAGCCGGCCACGTCGTCCTGCACGGCACGAGCTACTACTCGGTCTACTGGGACCCGGAAGACCTGTTCCACACGCATCACGAATGGCTCGTGAAGATCGACCACTTCATGCAGCAGATGGGCGCCGCGAGCGGCAGCCTCGGCACGATCTACTCCGAGCTCACGCAATACCGCGACCGCACGAACACGGGCAGCTCTGACTCCCGCGTCTTCAAGGGCTCCTACACCGACTTCACGGATTATCCCACGAGCGGGAACTGCGCGGACCCGAACCAGATGACGAACGGTGCGATCACCTGCCTGACAGCCACGCAGCTCAGTGAACAGCTGCACACGTTCGTCACCCAGCACGCCCTGCCGACCGGCATGGGCACGGTCTACTACATGATCCTCCCGCCGGGGGTGACCGTCTGCGTCGAAGCCGGCCACTGCTCGGACTACGTCGTTTCCGCAAAAGAAGAAGAAAAAGGGGAACGCGACAGCGAAAGCTGGAAAAACAGCTTCTGCAGCTACCACGGGGCGATAAACCCCAACAAAGCAGCCGAAGGCGACGCCAGCACGGTGCTGTACGCGGCGATCCCCTGGACTGCCGGCGCCCTTCCGTTCTCGACCACCCCGTTCGGCTGGAGCGGCGGCAAAGACCCCTACTTCTACAACCAGGGCTTCGACTGCCAGGATGGCGGCTGGAACATCGAAGGCGGCAAACTGAAGCGTGAGTCGCCGAGAGGGCTGGGCAAAAGCGAAGAAGAAGTCCTGAAAGGCGAAAAAGGCACGCCGGAAGAAAAAGCGGAACTCGAAACGAAGATCCGGCTTGAAAACCCCCATGAGCAGGAGCCGAACTTCGAAAAAGGTGAAGACGGCGAATACAACGCGGGGCTTGCCGATCTGATCGTCAACCAGATCGCGGTGGAGCAGGCGAACATCATCACCGACCCGCTGATGACCAGCTGGCAGGACGCGACCGGCCACGAGGTCACCGACATCTGCCGCGATGTGTTCGGCAACACCAGCTCCGAAGGCGTCGAAGGCACCGGCACGGCGGCCCCGGAAACCGAAGCCGGCACGATCTCGAACGAGCGGTTCGGCGACACGCGCTACTACATCCAGAACATCTGGAGCAAGAGCAGTCACCACTGCGAGGGGGCAACGGGATTCGTTCCTCGCTTCACCGCGCCGAACCCTGTCAACGTGAACGAAACGGTGGGCTTCAACGGCATGGGCTCGACCGTGAGCCTGCTCGAAACGGACGCATTCGGCCCGAGTGGCCCGCCCACCACGACCTACGCGACGTTCACCTGGAACTTCGGCGACGGCACCGAAGCCAAAGGCTACGCGCCGGGCTCGGCTCCGTGTGAAGCCCCCTGGCTCAGCCCCTGCGCCGGGAGCGTGTTCCACACCTACGCTCATGGCGGCACCTTCCCCGTGACGTTGACGATCACCGACATCTCCGGCCACGTCGACTCGTTCTCCGAATCGATCACCGTCGCCGGCCCCCCCGCCGTCTCCAACGGCGGGGGCACCGGCAGCCCGCCCGCCCCCGGCGCGGGGTCCACCACCCCCGGCGGCTCCACTCCGGGGAGCCCGGGCGCCCCCGGCGCCAGCCCCGCCGGCACGGCCGCGCAACCGGGCAAACCCGTCGCAGCCGCGACCGTCATCTCGCACTCGCTCAAGCGCGCGCTCAGCGCCGGGCTCGCGGTCAGCTACTCGGTGAACGAGCAGGTGGCTGGGCACTTCGACGTGCTGCTGGCCCGTTCGCTGGCCAAGCGCCTGAAGATCGGCGGCACCCCCGCAACGGGCCTGCCCGCCGGCACCCCGCCGCAGCTGGTGATCGCGAAAGCGTTCCTCGTCACGACCAAGGGTGGCCACAGCGTCGTGCACATCAAGTTCTCGAAGAAGGTCGCGAACGCCCTGAAGCGCGCGCACAGCGCCCCGCTGATGCTGCGGCTCGTGGTCCACAACGCATCGTCGAGCAACCCTGCCGTGACGAGTGTGCTGACCTCGATCACACTCGCTCACTGAGTCGCACGGTTCAGGCTGGCGGGTCTTTTTCCCCGCGCCGCCGCCGCGCCTTGGCGCTGAACACGAAGTGCCACAGCGCCGCGAGCAGGACGTAGCCGAACACGATCGAGACGATCGAGATCACCGCGACCGCGGTGCTGTTGCTCGGGGGCGCCGATTCCCCGTCGAGCGCCAGCAGCGGGGCCAGGGCCGCGAGCGCGGCGGCTCCGAGCATCTAGAGGCCTGGGTAGTGGCGTGTGACGAAGCCGCTGTTGTTCACGCCCGAGACCTGCCAGCGCGAGGCGTAGACGCCGCTTCGCCCGGCGGTGTTGAACATGATCCCGTCGACGTACATGTAGGTGTGACCCGCGTTCGCCTCGATCGTGATGTAGCGGCCCGGGCCGGGGGCGCCCCAGCTCTCCAGTTCGCCCGAGGTCTCGGGCCGGCTCAGCAGCCCGCCCGCGGCGAGCGCGTAGCTGACCGAGCCTGAGCAGTCGTAGGCGTTGTCGATGAACGAGGCGTGTCCGCCTCCGAACACGTACGGGAAGTCGGCGATCTCGTTGGCGCCCGCGACCACCTTCTGGACGGCTTCCGGAACGTTCGTCGGGATCGGGATCGTGCCGTTGCCTCCGATCGACTCGCCGCCGGGAACCGGCGTCAGCTGCGCCGTGCGCGCCGTCTTCGCCGACTGTTCGACCGCCTGCATCTGCTGCAGCTCGGCTTTCACTTCGGCGTCGGACGGCGCTCCCGCCGCGACGACCGCTTCCCCCGCCTTGGCCGGCGTCGCGGCGGCGGCATGGTGGACGGTGGCCGGCGCGGGGTAGCTCTTATCTTCTTGGGGGTCGGCCACGAGCTCGCTGGCCGCCGGGCGAGCGGTGGTGCCCGTGCCCACAGTCGGGCCGTCCTGCACCCCGCCGCCGCCGCTCGCCGTGGAGCCGGCGCCCTTGCCCGCTCCGCACGCCGCGAGTGCGACGCACGCGACAGCGGCGGCCACCCATCCGGACGCTTTGCTGAGGAGCCCCATCGGCGCGAAGGCTAGCGCTCGCAACCCGGGCCTCGTGCCGGTCGCAACCTAGACCTTGGTGCCGCTCGCAGCCAGGACCTCGTGCCGCTACCCTTTGCCGATGCACAAGGAAGTTACCGCGGTCGAGTTGCGCCCTCACATCCGCCTGCTCCACGGCATGCGCCGCCCGGCCAACTGGCTCCAGCTGGTCCGGTTCGGCTTGGTCGGAGGGATCGGCTTCGTCGTGAACCTCGCGGTCTACACGCTGTTCGTTCACGGCTTGAGCGTCGACTACCGCGCCGCGTCGGTCGCCGCGTGGATCGTGGCGGTCGCGAACAACTTCGTCTGGAACCGCCACTGGACGTTCGACGCGCGCGAGGGCGTGGCCCATCACCAGGCGATGCGTTTCCTGCTCGTGAGCATCGTGACCGAGGCCGTGAGCCTGGCGCTCCTGACTGTGCTCGTCGAGGCCGGCGGCCTCTCCAAGGTGCCGGCCCAGGCGGTCGCCGTGGCGGCCGCGACGCCGCTGAGCTTTCTCGGCAACAAGCTCTGGAGCTTCCGCGCCGCCACCTGAGTGGGCGGGCGTCGCGTTGGGTCCCGCGCCCCTCGGGGGCGGGTGATCCGGACCTATACTCTGACTCTCGCCCCTTCCGGAGGACCCCTGTGCAGGAGATGGTGATCTACGGCGTCAGCTTCGACATGGTTGGCAAGCAGCCGATCGTGCTCCTGAAGACCGTCGACGGCAACAAGTTCCTGCCGATCTGGATCGGCCATCCCGAGGCCGCCTCGATCCTGATGAAGCTGCAGGGCGCCGGCACCCCCCGCCCGATGACCCACGATCTGCTCTGCGACATCCTCGGCGAGCTCGACGTGAAATGCACGCAGGTCTCGGTCACCGAGCTGCGCGAGAACACCTTCTTCGCGTCGATCACGCTGAGCGTGAACGGCCGCGAGCTCGAGATCGACTCCCGTCCGAGCGACGCGATCGCGCTCGCGGTCCGCTCCGGCGCCCCGATCTACGCCGCCGAGGAGGTGATCTCGGAGTCCGCGATCGAGTTCGAGCACGACGTCGAGGAGTCCGAGGACGTGGTCGAGAAGTTCAAGGAGTTCCTGGACCAGGTCTCGCCGGAGGACTTCGCGGCGGGCGACTCCTAGCGCGTAAACGCGCTCTCGAGCATCCGCGCCACCAGCTCGTCGAAGGGGATGCCGGCGGCGTCGGCGGCCTGGGGGAGCAGGCTGGTCTCGGTCATGCCCGGGACGACGTTCGTCTCCAGCACCCACAGCTCGGCGGTGTCGTGGTCGACCATCAGGTCGATCCGCGCGAAGCCGTGACAGCCGAGCAGCTCGTAGACCTCGACCGCGAGCTGCTGCGCGCGCTCGGTGATCTCAGCCGGGAGCTCGGCCGGGCAGACGAAGGTCGTCATCCCGATCCCGTAGCGAGACTCGTAGTCGTAAAAGCCCTCCTCGCGAGGCACGGCCTCGACGATCGGCAGCGCTCGCGGGCGCTCACGGTCCTCGCCGTTCCCTGCGCCGGCTCCGAGCACCGAGACCGCGAGGTCGCGGCCCGCGATGTGACGTTCTAGCAGGATCGTGCCGTCGTAGCTGAAGGCGCCGACCATCGCGCCGGGGAGCTCGGAGCTGCGGCTCGCGAACTTGACGCCCAGCGCCGAGCCGCCGCGGGCCGGCTTGACGACCATCGGGAAGCCGAGCCGGCGCTCGATCGTGGGCAGCGCGGCGCCCGCGCCGAGGTCGCGGATCGCGGCCTGGCGCAGCGCCTGGAAGTCCGGCGTCGGGATCCCAGCCTCGCGCATGAGCTGCTTCGCGAGCACCTTGTCGGTGCCGCGCACGCACGCGGCCGGGCCCGAGCCCGTGTAGGGGAGGCCGAGCGCCTCCATCAGCGACTGCACGGTGCCGTCCTCGCCCTGGGAGCCGTGAAGCGCGATGAAAGCGGCGTCGGGGCGCAGCTCGACCAGGCGCTCGACGAGGTCGCCGCCGACGTCGATCCCGGTCACGGCGTGGCCGAGCCCCTCGAGCGCGTCCTCGACCTGGGCCCCCGAGCGCAGCGAGACGGCCCGCTCGAGCGAGCTGCCCCCCTTCAGCACGGCGACCCGCCGGGTCGCCGTCATCGATCCTTGCGGCGGCGTCCCTGCCCGCCCGGCTCCCTGCGCGGCAGCGCCACGACGTCGGCAAGCGGCTCGCCCTGCGCCCGGCCCTCTGAGCCCCCTTTGGGCGCGCCCGCAGCGGCCGAGGTGGCCGGGCTCCCCAGCAGCCCGAGCAGCCCGACCTGGGCGGAGATCGCGCGCCCGATGCGCCTGATGCCCTCTCGGATCTCAGGCTCGGGAATGCCGGCGAAGTTGAGCCGCATCGAGGATGCTCCGCTGCGGCCGTCCATGTACGCGGCGCGCCCGGGCACGAACGCCACGCCCTCGCTGCCCCGCGCGAGCGCCAGCAGGTCGGTCGTGTCGATGCGCTCGTCGAGCGTCGCCCAGATGAACAGGCCGCCCTCGGGCCGCGTCCAGGTGGCGCTGTCGCCGAAGTGCTGCTCGAGCGCCTCGAACATCACGTCGCGGCGCGCCCTGTAGAGATCGCGCAGCCGCTCGACGTGGTGCAGCCACGCGCCCTGTTCGGCGAAGTAGGCGCCGACGAACATCTGCGTGACCGGGGAGGAGCAGAGATCCGCGCCCTGTTTGCAGAGGTTCAGCTTCTCCAGGACAGGCCGCGGCGCGACCGCCCAGCCGAGGCGAAGCCCGGGGGAGAGGATCTTCGAGAACGTGCCGAGGTAGATCACGAGGTCCGAGGCGCCTTCGCGCCCCACCGCGGCGGCGTCCAGCGAGTACAGCGTCGGCAACGGCTCGCCCTCGTAGCGCAGCAGGCCGTAGGGGTTGTCCTCGAGCACCAGCAGCTCGCGCTCGCGCGCGACCTCGACCAGGCGGCGGCGGCGGGGCAGCGACATCGTGACGCCGCCCGGGTTCTGGAAGTTCGGGATCGTGTAGATGAACTTCGGCCGGCGTCCCTGCGCGGCCAGCCTGTCGAGTGTCTCCTCGAGGGCGTCGATCGGCATCCCGTCGGCGTCCATCTCGATCTGCTCGACCTCGGCCTCATACGCGCTGAAGCTCGGCACCGCGCCCGGGTAGGTCGGCGCCTCGGCGACGATCACGTCGCCGGGGTCGATCAGCGTCTTGCAGACCAGGTCGATGACCTGCTGGCCGCCGGTCGTCACGATCACCTCGCCCGGGTCGATCGCGGTGCCCTCGGCGGCCATCACCTCGGCGATGCACGCGGCGGTCGCCGCCATGCCCTCCGTGGGCCCGTACTGCAGCGCCCGCGCGGTCTGCGTGGAGACCTCAGCCATCAGGCGCTCGAACAGCTCGTGCGGGAACGTCGAGGTGTCCGGCAGGCCGCCCGCAAGCGAGATCACGTCGGGCCGCTCGGTCAGCGCCATCATCTCCCGCATCGCCGAGCTCTTCATGCCGCGGGTGCGCGCGGCGAACAGCGACTCGTAGCGCGCCAGCTCGTGCGCGGTAGCGCGCGGGCCACGCCCGCCGGGAGTGCCAGTTCGCTCCATTGCCTGCCTGCTCGATTCGCCGCCTGGACCCTGCCACCTGGGATGGCAACCGTCCGCCCGGGGCTGTCGTCTATCGTCCTGCCGATCCGGGCCGGCCCTGACCGGGGACGGTACCGCAACGGAGATGCTCGAACTGCGATGAACGGTCTCTTCTTCTACATCGGACTCGGTGCCGGGCTCGCCGCCGCGTGCGGGCTGCGCCCGTTCCTGCCCGCGCTGCTGGCGGGCGCGCTGGGCTCGGCGAACGTGCTCGGCGTCGACTTCCCCGCCGGCAACTACCACTTCCTGGAGTCGGGGTGGTGGCTGCTGGCCGTCGCCGTCGCGTTTGCGCTCGCATGGGCGCTGCAGTTGCTGCTCGGGCTCTCGCCGGTATACGACCCGGTCACCCGCGAGCCGCGCCGCGACGCGCTCGCGGCAGCGCTGACGGGGATGGCCTACGGCGGCGGCGCCGTGCTGTTCGCCGGCACGCTCGCGGCCCACGGCGACGCGCCCTGGGCCGGAGTCCTGGGCGGCCTTGCGATCGTGGCGCTGGTGCAGCTCGTCGCCGCGCCGGTGCTGTGGGGCGCGCGGGGGCGGCTCACCGACAGGCCGGCACGCGAAGCGCTCACCCTGTATCTCGACGGCGCGGCGCTGCTGCTCGCGGCGCTCGTCTCGGCGCTTCACCCGCTCGGCTACGTCGCCCTTGCGGGGTTCGTCTGGCTCCTGCTGCGGCGCCGCTCGCGGGGCGGGCAGAAGTACGCCGGCCTGCGCATCCTCGGACGCTAGGTCCGGGCAGCGCGTGGCCGATCGACCGCCGAAGCTCGTCCTGTGCGTGATCGACGCGATGGCGCCGGAGATGCTGGAGCGCGCGGTCGCGGCCGGCGCCGCGCCCGTGCTCGAGCGGATCTTGGACGAGGGGCTGTACGTGCCCGACTGCGTGGCGGCCTTCCCGTCGGTCACGCCCGTCTGTGCGGCCTCGATCGTCACCGGCCGCGGGCAGGACGAGCATCACATCCCCGCGATGAACTGGTACTCGCGCGAGGAGCAGCGCTACGTCGAGTACGGCTCGAGCTTCCGGGCCGCTCAGCGCTTCGGGATCGCCAGACAGCTGACCGACACCGTCTACAACATGAACCGCGCGCACCTCTCGGCGCAGACGCTGACGGTGTTCGAGTCGCTCGACGACGCGAACGTCCGCACCGCGGGCACGACCTACTTGATGTACCGCGGCCGCCATCGACACGAGCCGGTGCGTGACAACCCGCTCTCGCGCGTGGCCGCGACGCTGATGCGCCACGCGGTGATGGGGCCGCGGGAGTTCTTCTACGCCGACATCTTCGCCTCGCAGCGCACCGGCTGCCGCTCCGGCCTGGGGATGCCGGGGGTTCGCGACAGGCACTCCGCCTGCGTCTCGGAGTACCTCGTCGAGCACGACCTGTTCGACTTCCTGCTGCTGTCGTTCCCCGACAACGACTGGTACTCGCACAAGCGCGGGCCCGAGGCCCAGCTCCAGTCGCTCGCGCAGGCCGACCTCCAGCTCGCGAGGGTTGCGAACGCCGCCGGCGGCCTCGATGCGTTCCTCGCCGAGCACGCGGTGATCGTGATGGCAGACCACTCGCAGGCCCCGGTGACCTCGGTGATCGTGCTGCAGGACGAGCTCGCCGAACTGGGCGTGCTCGGCCCCGCACGGGCCGCACGCGCCGGGCGCTCCTCGGCACGTGCCGAAGCCGTCGAGGAGCGGATCGCCGTCTGCCCATCGCAGCGCGCAGCGATGGTCTACGCGCTGAACGAGGAGGAGCGCGACGCGATGCGCGCTTCGGCGGCGGCTCTCGCGCTGACCATCGACGGCATCGACCTCGTGATGTGGCTCGAGCGCGACGCCGAAGAGCGCCCGCGCGAGGCGGTGGTCCTCAGCCCCGAGCGCGGCGAGCTGCGCTTCTCGCCCGGCGGCGGCACAGCGGACACGCGCGGGCAGCGCTGGCGGATCGCGGGCGCCCTCGGCGTGCTCGACGGGCGCATCGAGGACGGCGTGCTGCTCACGCCCGACTACCCCGACGCCCTCGCCCGCGTGTGGTCGGCGCTGCTGTGCCCGACCTCCGGCGAGCTGCTGCTGTCCGCGTCGCCCGGGTGGGAGTTCGCAGACTGGGGCCGCCAGGCGCACGTCGGCGGCGGCAGCCACGGCTCCCTGCACGCGAGCGACTCGCTCGGCGCGCTGCTGATCCACGGCGCGGAGCTGCCGGACCCGCCGCCCGTCCAGTGGTCGATCCTCGATGTCGCCGGCGTCGCGCGCGGCCACTTCGGCCTCGCCTGAGCGGCGTGCCGGGGCATCCGGGTACGCCGCGGCGGCGGCCCCGGGTCGCATGCGCGGGGCCCGCCCGGACGGGCATCCAGTGAGCCTCCCCCGCCAGCCCGTCGCGTACAGTCGGCTGATGCGAACCGCGACCGCGGTGCTGGCCTGCCTGATCTGCTCGCTCGGCGCGGGCGTCGCGCGGGCACAGGCGAGCACGCTGCCGACCGGCAGCAGCGTCGCGCTGGTGCCGAGCGACAGCGCGTACACCGCCTCCTCCGCGGCGTCGGTCGCCTCTGCCCCGCCCACCCACGCGACCGGCACCACTACGCAGGCGACGAGCTCCGAAGCCCCGATCCCCGTTGCGGCCTCGAACACGCCGCCGGCGGGCCGCAGGCTCTCGCCCAACCAGGTGCTCGCGATCGCCGCGCGGCTTCCGAAGATGCGCAAGCTCGCCAAGGAATACCCCGGGTCCTACGCCGGCGCATATCTGAAGCCGGCCTTCCACTGGCAGGTCAGCTACTTCTCCAAGGGCGGCAAGAAGGAGATCGGGCAGGTCCAGATCGAGGACCTGTCCGGGCGCGTGCTCGAACAGTGGACCGGCTTCCAAGTCGCCTGGACGATGGCGCGCGGGTATCCGGGGGCGTTCGGGCGTCACGTCAACGCGCTGTACGTGTGGCTGCCGCTCTGCCTGCTGTTCCTGATCCCGTTCGTGAACCCGCGGCGGCCGTTCTCACTGCTGCACCTCGACCTGCTCGCGCTGCTGTCGTTCTCGATCTCGCTGGCGCTGTTCAACCACGCGCACATCTACGGGTCGGTGCCGGCGGTCTACCCGCCGCTCGCCTACCTGCTCGTGCGGATGCTCTTCCTGCTGCGCCGAGGCCGCCCGGCGCGTCCGCTGCGGCTGCTGGTCCCGGTGTCATGGCTGGCGATCGCGCTCGTGTTCCTCGTGGGGTTCCGGATCGCCCTCAACGTGACCGACTCGAACGTCGTCGACGTCGGCTATGCGGGGGTGATCGGCGCCGAGCGGACCGTCGACGGGAAGCCGCTCTACGGCGGCTGGCCGAGCGACAACGAACACGGCGACACCTACGGTCCCGCCACTTACGAGGCGTACGTGCCGTTCCAGCAGATCTTCGGCTGGAGCGGCACGTGGGACGACCTGCCGGCGGCGCACGCCGCCGCGATCTTCTTCGACCTGCTGTCAGTGGGACTGCTGTTCCTGATCGGCAGGCGCATGCGGGGCCCGACGCTGGGGATCGCGCTCGCTTACGCCTGGGTGGCCTACCCCTTCACCCTGTTCGCCCTCGAGAGCAACACCAACGACACGCTCGTCGCCGTGCTCGTCCTCGCCGCGCTGCTGGTGGCCAGCTACCGCTCGACGTTGGCCGGGGCCGGACGCGGCGCGCTCGCCGCGCTCGCCGGGCTGACCAAGTTCGCTCCGCTGGCGCTGGCGCCTCTGCTCGCCACCGACGCTCTGCGCCAGGCGCCGCGGCGGCGCCAGCCGCTCGTGTTCGCAGCGTTCATGGCGGGGTTCCTCGGCGCGGCCGCGCTGTCGGTCTGGCCCGCGCTCGCCCACGACTCGCTGAAGACGATCTGGGCGCGCACGATCGAATACCAGTCGGATCGAGGCTCGCCGTTCTCGGTGTGGGGCCTGTACGGCTGGAACGCCGCCCGGCACGTCGCCGAGGGCGCCGCGTTCGCGCTCGCGATCGTGATCGCCCTGGTGCCACGGCGCAACGACATGGTGGGGCTGGCGGCAGGGTGCGCGGCGATCCTGATCGGCGTACAGCTGGCCGTCGAACACTGGTTCTACCTGTACATCCCGTGGTTCTTCCCGCTGGTGATGATCGCCGTGCTCGGGAGCCAGGCGGCCGCGCCGCTCAGAGTGGTCAAGGACGAGGCATCAGAAGCTGCTCGATCGAGTCCGCCCGAAGCCGTGTTGAGCACTTGATCAGCACCCCCATCAGCCACGGGTCCTCCTCGGAGGTCTCAAAACGGACCGGCATCTGCGTCAGCAGCGACTCGATCGCCTGCTCGCGTTTGACGCCGATCACACCGCCGCGAGGGCCGGTCATGCCCACGTCGGTGATGTAGGCGGTCCCGCCGGGGAGCACGCGCGCGTCCGCGGTGGGGACGTGGGTGTGGGTGCCCACGACCGCCGTCACGCGCCCGTCGAGCAGCCAGCCCATCGCGACCTTCTCCGACGTCGCCTCGGCGTGGACGTCGACGAGCACGTGGTCCACCTCGCCGAGCTCGGCGAGCGCCGCGCCGATCTCCGTGAAGGCGGAGCGGCCCGCACGCAGGTAGAGGTTGCCGCTGATGTTGACGACGCCGAGCCGCAGCCCGTCGCGCTCGACGACCGTCGTGCCGCGACCGGGCTGGCTGCGCAGGAAGTTGGCCGGCCGGACGATGTTGGCGTGGCCGTCGAGATACGGGTAGATCTCGCGGCGGTGGTAGGTGTGGTTGCCGAGCGTGATCGCGTCGACGCCGGCCGCGAACAGCTGGTCGGCGTTCTTCGGGGTGATCCCGAGCCCGCCGGCGGCGTTCTCGCCGTTGACGACGACGAACGTCGGATCGTGGAGCTCGCGGAGCACCGGCAGGCAGTCGAGCAGCGTGTCGCGTCCGATGCCGCCGACGATGTCGCCGACGAACAGGATCCGCGCGGGCGCGGGCGCCGGCGCGGCGTGCTGCGCTCCTGAGCGGGCCGGGTCCGGTTCGGCCGCCTGGGGCTCAGCCATACTCTGCCGATGGGTGCTGTGAGGTGAGGTGGGTGCCGAAACGGCGCAGCGGCCCGGCTCCCGCGGAGCCCGCGGCGGCGCCCACTTCCGAAGAGGAGCGGCTCGCCGGAGCCGACGACGAGAGCCCGCGCGAGCCGCCGCGCACGGTGGTCCCGCGCTGGGTCCAGCTCGTCGTGCTGCCCCTTGCGATCGTCGCCGTCTGGGCGATCGCCAAAGCCGCCGGCAAAGTTCTGCTGCTGTTCATCGTCGCCGGGCTCATCGCGCTGGTCCTGAACCCCGCCGTGGCGATGCTGCACCGGGATCGCGTCCCGCGCGGCCTGGCCGTCCTGGCGGTGTATCTCGCATTCTTCCTCACGCTCGCCGGCGTCGGGGTCCTGCTCGCGAACCCTATCTCCCATCAGGTGCAGAGGTTCACCAACAACCTGCCGAGCCTGGAACGTGAAGCCAACAAACAGTTCGTGAGCTGGGAAAAGCAGCTCAACGAAGACGGCATCCACGTGAAGATCGTCAAACCGGGCAAAACCGCGGTGCAGAGCCTGTTCGCCAAAGTCGGCAAAAGCGCCGGAAAATTTGCCTCGTTCGGGACCGCGCTCGCGACCGAAATCGCGACCGCGATCTTCAACCTCGTGCTGATCTTCGTGGTCTCGGTCTACATGCTGCTCTACGGACCTGTGATCGGCCGCCTGGTGCGACGAATCATGCCCGCGGGCGACGAGTCGAAGGCCGACGACTACCCGGCGCTCACGCAGCGCGCGGTCTCGCGCTACGTGGGCGGGCAGCTCTTGTTCAGCGCGATCATGGGCCTCTCGGCGGGCCTGTCGCTGTACATCTTCGGGGTGCTCGGGATCTTCCCCGACGGGCGCAAGTACGCCGTCGCCTTCGGGGTCTTCTACGCCTTCGCCGAGCTGATCCCGTACATCGGCCCGATCATCGGCGCGATTCCTCCGGTGCTCGTCGCTCTCTTCACGGAACCGATCAGCGCCGTCTGGCTGGTGCTCCTGTTCATCGGGCTGCAGCAGGTCGAGGGCCACATCGTCGCGCCGCAGGTCTTCGGCCACACGCTGCGCATCAACCCGCTGCTCGTGATCTTCGCGCTGCTGTTCGGCCTCGAGGTGCACGGGATCCTCGGCGCGCTCGTCGCGCTGCCGATCCTCTCGGTGCTGCGCGAGACCGTCGTGTACCTGGCCCGCCACGTCACGTTCGAACCGTGGAGCCAGGACAGGCGCGAGCTCTTGTGAGCGTGGCGCTGCGCGTCAGCGCCCTCGGCAAGCGCTTCGGCGAGCTCGTCGCTCTGGAGGACGTGAGCTTCGAGCTCGCTGCGGGCGAACTGCTCGCGGTCCTCGGGCCGAATGGAGCCGGCAAGACGACGCTCCTGTCGGCGATCGCGGGCGTCCAGGCGGCGACGAGCGGCACGATCAACCGCACGCCGCGCGAGATCGGGTGGGCCCCGCAGCAGCCGGCGCTCTACTCGAAGCTGACGGTCGCGGAGAACCTCGAGCTGTTCGCACGCCTCGAGCACGCCGGCGATCCGCGCGAGACCGTCGATGCGATGCTCGCGCAGACGGGGCTCGCCGAGCGCGCGGACGAGCAGCTCGGCCGTCTCTCCGGAGGCAACCGCCAGCGCGTGAACGTCGCGATCGGCCTGCTCGGCGACCCGCCGGTGCTCGCGCTCGACGAGCCCTCGGCCTCGCTCGACCCAGCCCAGCGCGAGCGGTTGTGGACGTTCGTGTCGGGGTTGACCGCGGCGGGGCGCGCGGTGATCTTCTCGACGCACAACCCCGCTGAGGCCCAGCGCCACGCCGACCGGCTGCTGGTCCTCGACGGAGGGCGGCTCGTCTTCGACGGCACCACGGGCGAGCTGCTGGCGCGCGCCGGGGGCGCGACTCCGCAAGCGCTCGCCGGTGGCGGCGCGCAGCCGAGCGAGGGCGATCTCGAGCACGCGCTCGTCGCGTTCCTGGAGCGGCGGGAAGCGGCCGCATGAGAACGCTGTTGCGCAAGGACCTGCTCATCCTGGCGCGCTCCCGGCTGCTGGTCGTGGTGCTCGTGCTCTATCCCGTCGTGATCGCGCTGCTGATCGGCTTCGCGCTGTCCCGCGGGCCGGCACGGCCGCACGTCGCCGTGCTCGACGAAACGCCGCCCGGCCAGACCGTCGAAGTCGGCGGCCGGCGCGTGCCGGTCAGCTCCTACGTCGACGACCTGCTCTCCGGCGTCGACGCCACGCGCGTGTCCACCCGCGCGCAGGCGCTCGATGAGGTTTCCTCGGGCAGGGCGGTCGCCGCCGTCGTGGTCCCGCCCGACGTCGCCGCCCGCGTGTCCTCGGGGACCACGCAGGCCCAGATCGAACTGATCTACAACGGCAACGCGCTGCAGCAATCGCTGGTCTCGCAGGAGCTGCGCTCTGCGCTTGCGGAAGCGAACGTCGGCTTCTCCGAACAGATCCAGCGCGCTGCGGCGGAGGCGATCGGCGTGCTGCTGCGCGGGGGCAACCTCGGCGTGCTCGGCGCGCCGTCGGGCTTCGTGGGCCTCGAAAAGGTTCCCGCCGTGCTCGAACGGGTGATCGCCCGCACGCCGCCGGGACCCGACCGCAAGTCGCTCCAGGAGGTCGAGAGCTTCGCACGCTTCGCCGCGCAGAACCTCGAAACGAGCAAGCGTGTGCTCGCGACGATCGGCCAGCCGATCAAAGTCCACAGCGTGCTGCTGTCCGGACGCCGCACGCCGCTGAACAGCTTCGCCGTCGTCGTGGCCGCGAGCTTCTCACTGATGTTCCTGGCCGTCCTGCTCGCCGCGGGCGGCATTGCCCTCGAGCGCGAAGAGGGCGCGCTCGCGCGGCTGGTCCGCGGCCTGGTCTCCGCGTGGTCGCTGCTCTCCGAGAAGGTGGTGCTCTCGGCGTGCTGCGCGTTGCTCGTCGCGCTGGCGATGCTCGCCGGCGTCGGCGCCTTCGTGTCGCTGGACTGGGGGCGCTTCCCGTTGTGGCTGGCGGCGCTGGCGTGCGGCGCGCTCGCCTTCGCCGCGCTCGGCACGGCGATCGGCGTGCTCGCACGCGACGTGCGCGCGTCCTCCGTGCTCGCGTTCCTGGCGACGCTGCCGCTGGCCTTCCTCGCGCTGGTCCCGTCCGCCGCGGTCGGGCACGGCTTCTACGACGCGATCAGCGTGATCTCGTTCGTGTTCCCGTTCAAGCCGGCGCTGCAGGCGCTCGACGCCGCGGTCAACGACGCCTCGCCGCCGCTGCTCGGCCCTGCCGTGCACCTGCTCGTGCTGACGGCTGCGTTCGCCGCGCTTGCACGCGCCGGCCTGCGGCGCGCGCTCTGAGGAGCGCTCCGGCGGCCCGGAGCGCAGGCGACGGACTACCCTCTGCTTGGATGGCTTTTCCGCAGACCCGCATGCGCAGGCTGCGCGCGACCGCCGGTCTGCGCGGCCTGTTCCGCGAGAACGAGGTTCGTGCCTCGGACCTGATCCTGCCGCTCTTCGTTGCCGAAGCGAGCACCGACGCCGGGCCGATCGAATCGCTGCCCGGAGTCTGGAGGCTGACGCTGGCGGGCGCCGTCGAGGAGGCGCGGCTCGCCGCGGAGCAGGGGATCGGTGCCGTGATGCTGTTCGGGATCCCGGCCGAGAAGGACGAGCAGGGGTCCGCCGCCTGGGACGCGGAGGGCGTCGTGCAGCTCGCGGTCGCAGCGATCAAGAGCGAGGTCCCCGGCCTGATCGTCAACACGGACGTGTGCCTATGCGAGTACACGACGCATGGCCACTGCGGTGTCGTGACTGCCGATGGGGCCGTCGAGAACGACGCGACGCTCGAGCTGCTCGCGCGCGTGGCCGTCAGCCACGCGCGTGCGGGCGCCGACCTCGTGGCGCCCTCGGACATGATGGACGGGCGCGTCGGCTCGATCAGGGCCGAGCTGGACGCTGAGGGGTTCGTGGACACGCCGATCCTCGCCTACTCGGCCAAGTTCGCCTCCGCGTTCTACGGGCCGTTCCGCGAGGCCGCCGGCTCCGCGCCCGCGTTCGGCGACAGGCGCGCCTACCAGATGGATCCCGCCAACGGACGGGAGGCGGTCCGCGAGGCGCTGCTCGACCAAGAGGAGGGCGCCGACGCCCTGATCGTGAAGCCCGCGCTCGCCTACGGCGACCTGATCGCCGCCGTGAAGTCCGCGGCGGGTATCCCCGTTGTCGCCTACAACGTCAGCGGCGAGTATGCGATGGTCAAGGCTGCGGCGGCGGCCGGGTACCTCGACGAGCGGGCGACCGTGCTCGAGATCCTGACCTCGCTGCGCCGGGCCGGCGCCGTCGCGACCATCACCTACCACGCAAAGGACGCCGCCCGATGGCTAGCCGAGGAGAACTGATCAGCGAGGACGCCGACCGGCGGCGGGCGGAGGCGGCGACGCCGAAGCTCCGCAGCCGCGCGGGCGGCGCGGCCGTCCCGCTCGACGACGTCGACCGGCGACTGCTGAACCTGATGCAGGGATCCTTCCCCATCTCGCCGCGTCCGTACGGCCACGTCGCCTCCCTCGCGGAGATCTCCGAGCAGGAGGCGATGGCGCGGGTGAAGCGCCTGCTCGAGAAGCGCATCATCCGCCAGGTCACGCCGATCTTCGATACGCGTGCGCTCGGCTACTCCTCGATGCTCGTCGCCGCCAAGGTCGATCCCGACCATCCGCACCGCGCGGCCCAGGTCATCAACGAGCACCCGGGCGTTTCGCACAACTACCTGCGCAACCACGAGTTCAACCTCTGGTTCACGATCGCGACCGAGCCGGACTCCGAGCTCGGGTTGGAAGGAACGCTGGAGGTGCTCGCCCGCGACGCCGGCGCCGAGTCGGTGCGCCAGCTGCCGACGCTGAAGCTGTTCAAGATCCGCATGGACCTCGAGATGGAGGGCGACACGGACGCGCTCGCGAGCGCCGCGCAGGCGAGCGAGCCGGTCGAGCTCGATCCGCAGCCCTACGACGATCGCGACATCGCCGTGATCCGCGCGCTGCAGGGCGACATGCCCGTCGTCGAGGAGCCGTACGCGGCCGCCGCCGCCGAGCTGTCCTTCAGCCAGCAGGAGCTGCTCGACCATCTCGCCGGGATGCAGGAGCGCGGCCTGCTGCGGCGCGTCGCCGCGATCCTCTATCACCGCCGCGCGGGCTTCTCCGCCAACGGGATGGGCGTCTGGGAGGTGCCCGAGGAGCAGATCTTCGACGTGGGGTGCCGGATGGCCGCCGTGCGTGGGATCTCGCACTGCTACCAGCGCCCGACCTACCCGGACTGGCCGTACTCGGTCTTCACGATGGCCCATGGACGCTCGAAGGAGGAGTGCGATGCGATCCTCGACGCGATCGCCGAGCAGACGGGGATCTCCGGGCGCGCGACGCTGTACTCCTCGACCGAGTTCAAGAAGATCCGGCTGCTCTACTTCACGGACGAGTACAAGGACTGGGAGCGAAGGCACGCCTGAGCGCAGCCCGGTGATGGCCTCCCTCACCGACAGCCGCTCCGCCGAGCTCTACGGGCGCGCGCTCGCGCGGCTGCCCGGCGGCGTCAACTCGCCGGTCCGCGCGATGGGCGCGATCGGGCGCGACCCCCTGTTCGTGGACCGCGGCGAGGGCGCCGAGCTGATCGACGTCGACGGCAACCGTTTCGTCGACTACGTCTGCTCGTGGGGCCCGCTGATCCTCGGGCATGCGCACCCGGCGGTGGTCGATGCCGTGGCGGCCGCCGCCGCGCGCGGCACCAGCTTCGGCGCCCCGACGGCCGGCGAGGTCGAGCTCGCCGAAGAGGTCTGCGCGCGCTTCGCATCTGTCGAGATGCTGCGCATGACCTCGTCCGGCACCGAGGCCGCGATGACGGCGGTCCGGCTCGCACGGGCGGCGACCGGCCGCGCCGAGATCATCAAGTTCGCGGGCGCCTACCACGGTCACGTCGATGGCCTGCTCGTCCAGGCAGGGTCGGGGCTCGCGACGCACGGGCTGCCGGCGAGCCCGGGCGTGAGCGCCGCGGCCGCCGCCGAGACGATCGTGGTGCCGTGGAACGACGAGCAGGCGCTGCGCGAGGCGCTCGCCGCGAGCTCGCCCGCCGCGATCCTGGCCGAGCCGATGCCGGCGAACATGGGTCTCGTGCCCGGCCGTCCGGGCTTCCTCGAGACGCTTCGCGAGCAGGCGAGCGCGAGCGGCGCGCTGCTGGTCCTCGACGAGGTGATCACCGGCTTCAGGGTCGCCCGCGGCGGCGCTCAGGAACTGACCGGCGTGAGCGCCGACATCACGATCATGGGCAAGGTGATCGGCGGCGGCCTGCCGGCCGCGGCGCTCGGCGGTCCCGCCGAGCTGATGAAGATGCTGGCGCCGGCCGGGGACGTCTACCAGGCGGGCACCCTGTCGGGCAACCCGGTTGCCGTCGCGGCAGGGCTGGCGACGCTCGCAGAGCTCGACGACACCGCATACCTGCGGCTCGCCGGCTACACCGAGCGGCTCGCGTCGGGTCTGCGCGAGGTCGCAGATCGCGCCGGCGTGGCGGTGCAGGTCCCCTTCGTCCCCGGTCTCTTGACCGTGTTCTTCAGCGACGAGCCGGTACGCAGCTTCGCCGGCGCCCAGCGTTGCGATCTCGGCGGCTACGCGGCCTGGTGCCGGGAGCTGCTCGGGCGCGGCGTGTACGCGCCGCCCTCGCAGTTCGAGGCCTGGTTCCCGTCGCTCGCGCACGGCGAGGAGCAGCTCGAGCGCACGCTCGTAGCCGCCGAGGCGGCGTTCGCGGCGGTGGCGCAACGCGAAGAGGCGGCGTGAGGAGGGGATCGGCCTGAGCGATGGGGGGATCGCGCGGCTGCGAGCGCTGCTGCGCGAAAGCGGAGGGCTGATGGCGGAGCTGGCCAGGCGCGACGGTGCGCGCTCGCCGAACGGGGCATGGAGCCCGGCGGCGCGGGCCGCGGCGGGGCCGCGCGCGGCCGGGCGGCGCGAGGAGTACGAGCTGCTCGTCGAGGCGATCTACGAGGGCTACCTGCTGCACTACGGGCGCCCACGCCTGATCGCGCCGAGCGAGGCGGATCTCGGGCTGCTGGCAGGCGACCAGCTGTACGCGATCGGGCTCGCGCGGCTGGTCGAGCTCGGCGACACCGTTGCGGTGGCCGAGCTCGCGGACACGATCACGCTGAGCGCGCTCGCGCACGGCGCGGGCGAGCCGGAGCTCGCCGAGGCGGCGTGGGCTGCCGGGGCGACGGCGGTCGGCTGGGGCCCCGCCGAGGACCACCGCCGGGCGAAGCAGATGGTGCTCGACGGGCACCCGGGGGCGCTTGAGGCGATGCGCACATGTTTCGCCGCCGGGCCCACGGGCCCGGCGCCGCACTGAAACGCGCATCGATATTGTTTGGCCAGCAGTGGCTGACCGGCGCCTTAAGCACAAGTCCAAATACACCCTCGATCGCGGTATTCCAGGCGCATTCGAGGGGGAGACGATCACAAGGCGCCGCTTCATGGTCGGCAGCGCCAACGCCGCGGGCGCGATCGCGACCGGCGCGATCGTGCTGCCGGCCTTGGGCTTCGCGGTCGGGCCGATCTTCAAAAGCACCCCCGTGCGCTGGGAAGCGGTCGGCCCCGAGGCGATGTTCTCGCAGGAGAACTACATCCCGGTCATCCTCACGTTGAACCCGACGATCGGGGAGGCCGGCAAGACCACCGTCTACGTGCGCAAGTTCAACCCTGCGCTCGACACGGACCCCTACGACAAGGGGACGCCGTACATCGCGATCACGTCGCGCTGCGCGCACCTCGGCTGCCCGGTGCGCTGGGTCGACGCCGCCGAGCGCTTCATCTGCCCGTGCCACGGCGGCGTCTACGACCTGCTCGGCCGGCCGGTCGGCGGCCCGCCCGTCAGGCCCCTCGACCGCTTCTACACGCGCGTGAACACCGCAGGCGACGTCGAACTCGGCCCGCGCTTCAGCGTCAACAGCCAGCTGCGGCGCTTCTCCCCGCGCGACCCCGGCGAGCCGCTCGACGGCATCGGCCAGTACCTCTACCCGTCCCGTCCCGGCGCGCAGAAACTGTAGGAGCCGCCGCCGATGCCGAAACTGCCCGCCCCGCCGGTTCCGCAGGCCCTCAAGGGTCCGCCGCCGCGCCCGGGCGAAGAGAACGGGAAGCAGACGCCGCTGGACCACGCGGCCGAGGCCGGCATCACCGTCGTCGACTGGGTGGACGAGCGCACCTCGCTGACGGGGGCCGCCCGCTGGCTCATGTTCCGCAAGGTCCCGAAGGGGACGAACTGGTTCTACACGCTCGGCTCGGCCACGCTGTTCGCGTTCCTCTCGCAGGCCGTCACCGGCGTGTTCCTCGCGATGTACTACCGCCCCGATCCCTCCGGCGGCGCCTACGAATCGATCCGGTACGTGACCAACGACGTGTTCCTCGGCCAGTTCGTGCGTGGGATGCACAAATGGGGAGCCAGCGTGATGGTGATCCTCGTGTTCCTGCACATGGGAAGGACCTTCTTCTTCGGCGCTTACAAGTACCCGCGCGAGCTCAACTGGGTGATCGGCGTCGTGCTGCTGATCCTGACGCTCGTGATGGGCTTCACCGGGTACCTGCTGCCGTTCGACCAGCGCGCCTACTGGGCGACGATCGTCGGCGTCAACATCAACGGCACGGGCCCCCTGATCGGCCCGTACCTGTCCGACTTCCTGCGAGGGGGCTCGGAATTCGGCGCCACGACCCTGTCGCGCTTCTACGCGATCCACATGCTGCTCGTCCCCGGGGCGATCATCGCGCTGATCGGCGCGCACCTGTACCTCGTCACGAAGCTCGGCACGACCGCGCCGCCGTGGCAGAAGGCCGACCAGGCCGAAGCGCTGCGCGAGGAGGAGATCTAGCGCGATGAACCGGCGCGAGAAGGAGGAGTACCTCCGCGAATACGGGATCCTGAAGTCCAAAGGCAAGCCGTTCTTCCCGTACGCGGTGGCCAAGGACGGGGCGATGGCCTGCGTCGTGCTCGCCGTGATCATCACGCTCTCGCTCGTGCTCGGCGCGGAGTTGGGCTCGAAGGCGAACCCGACCACCACCACCTACGTGCCGCGCCCGGAGTGGTACTTCTTCTTCCTGTTCGAGCTGCTGCGCGTGATCAAGCCGCCCGCGCTCGTTGGGCTCGCGACGATCGGCATCCCGACGATCTGCATGATCCTGCTGTTCCTGCTGCCGTTCTACGACCGCGGGCCCGAGCGCCGGCCCGAGCGCCGGCCGGTCGCGACGATCACCGGGATCGCGGTGATCGGCGCGATGGCGTTCCTCACCTACCAGGGCGCCAACGCGGGCTCGCCGACGACGATCGAACTCAAGACCCCGCAGCGCATCGTCCAGGCCGGCGGAGCGACGCTGGCGGAATACGAAGCGGGGAAGCGCGGCGTCGCGCAATCGGGCTGCCTGGCGTGTCACAAGATCGGCGACAACGGGAACGCGGGACCGGGGCCGAACCTGACCAAGATCGCCGACCGCCTTCCGCGCCAGGCGATCGCGCGCACGCTCGTGAACCCGACCGCGCCGATGCCGTCGTTCAAGAACCTGCCGCCGGAAAAGTTCAAGAACATCGTCAGCTTCCTCTCGCAGCTCAAGTAGACGGCCCATGGCCACCCGTCAGGGAGCCCGCGCCGGGACCTTGGAGGCGGGACAGGTGCGCGCGATGTTCGACCGCATCGCGGGCGTGTACGACCTGATGAACTCGGCCATGACCGCCGGGCTGCACCACCGCTGGCGCGCCCGCGCGGCCGAGGAGGCGCGGGTCGGCCCAGGCGCCCGCGCGCTGGACGTCGCGTGCGGCACGGGGGACCTGGCGCTCGCGCTCGCGGAGCGCGTGATGCCCGGCGGCGAGGTGGTGGGATGCGACTTCTCGGATGGGATGCTCGACCGCGCGCGGTCCAAGGCGGCGTCGCGCGGCAGCTCTGCGGCGGTCCGCTTCGAGTGGGCCGACGCGATGGCGCTGCCCTACGACGACGACGCCTTCGACGCTGCGACGGTGGGGTTCGGAGCGCGCAACTTCGCACAGCTTCCCCGCGGCCTGTCGGAGATGGCCCGCGTCGTACGCCCGGGTGGAAGGGTGGTGGTGCTCGAGATCACGACCCCGACGCGCCCGCCGCTGGCGCAGTTCTACGGCCTGTGGTTCGATCGCCTCATACCCGCGCTCGGCGAGGGCGCGGGAGCTCTCGAGCGGCTCGTGGCAAGGGCGCGGGGAGCCGAGGCGGCGGACGGCATCGCCGACGCCTACACATACCTGCCGAGCTCGGTCAGGCGCTTCCCCGCTCCGCGCGAGCTCGCCGCAGCCCTCGCGGGCGCCGGGCTAGTCGAGATCTCCTACCTGCTCACCGCCGGGGGGATCGTCGCGATCCACGCGGGCACGGTCGCCGAGGACCTCGCGTGAGCGCGGTGGGGACGTCGGCGGCGGACGGGGCCGTGCAGGCCGGCGACGGCGTGCAGGCGATCATCGACCGCGGCGGCGAGCCGCTGCGCGAGCTGATGGCTCGCACCGAGCGCCATCTCGAGCGCGTCACCGCGGAAGCCGGCGCGCCCCTGGCGGCGCACGCCAACGCGACCGTAGCCGCGGGCGGCAAGCGGCTGCGCCCGTTGCTCGTCGTGCTGGCCGCGGAGTCGGCCGGGGGGCCGGCGGCGGCGCCGGACGGCGAGGAGCGCCTCGTGCGGGCGGCCGTGGCGGTCGAGCTCGTGCACTCGGCGACGCTCGTCCACGACGATGTGATCGACGGCGCGCGGCTGCGGCGCGGGCGGCCGACCGTGGCCGCGGCGGCGGGCCGGCGCGCGGCGGTCGCGACCGGCGACCTGCTGTTCTCGCGGGCATTCGCCGAGCTTGCGCGCAACGACGACGCGGAGCAGCTGCAGGCGCTCTCGCAGGCCAGCTCCGCGCTCGCCGAAGGCGAGCTGCTGCAGCGCGAGGACGCCTACGCCGCCGAGGTGTCCGTGGAGCGCTACCTGCGCCGCTGTGAGCTGAAGACGGCGGCGCTGTTCGAGGCTGCCTGCCGGCTGGGTGCGCTCACCGCCGCCCGCGGGTCGGCCTCGCTCGCGGACGCGCTGGGTGGCTTCGCTCGCCAGATCGGTCTTGCCTTCCAGCTGCTCGATGATGTGCTCGACGTCTCGGGGCCGGTCGAGCGCACGGGCAAGACGCGCGGCACCGACCTGCTCGATGGCACCGTCACGCTGCCGTTCATCCTCGCGCGGGAGCGCGACCCGGCGCTCGCGGACGTGCGTCTGGACAGGCTCGGCGGCGCGCGCGAGGCGGAGGAGCTGTGCGAACGGATCGCGGCGACCGGCGCACTGGAGCAGGCGCGCGAGCGGGCGCTGGCACTGGTGGCCAAGGCGAAGGCGGCGCTGCCGTCGATCCTGCCTCCAGGACGCTCTGAGCTTTTGGAGCTGGTCGCCGACGCCGTCGTCGAGCGTTATCGATGAGGCCTCGCCCGGCGAGCCGACCTCGGCTGCCCCGCCGGCCGGGCCTGGCTTCCTAGAAGTCGCTCGGCAGGATCAGATCGGCGTCGAGGGCCCTCGAGAAGAACTCGATTTCCTCCGACATGTTCGCGTGGGTCATCCTGCGCAGGTCCCCCAACAGGGCGCTCGAGCCGCGATCGAGCTCGTCGTCGAGCCGTTCCACGGCGGCCTGGTCGAACACGCCCTCGCGCCGGGACTCGCACTCGGGGCAGCGCAGCACGATCCGCCAGTGGCGCGGTCCTTCCTCGGACCAGTCGAGCGGATACACGAGCTCGCCGGCGCAGTGGAAGCAGATGTGCAGCTGTCCGGGCGCCGCGCCGGTCTGGGGAGCCTGTCCTTGCTCGCCCGGAACAAGCTCGACCTGTTCGCCGGCGGGAACCGCGGTGCGCTCTTGGATATCGGGTTCTTTCTCGGAGTCCATGCCGCTTCCCAGTCGTCATCGACTCCTTCGGCGGCGGCCTTTAGCCTGCGTTCGAGCTGCGGCGCGGTGGTAGGTTCACGGCTCCCATGAGAAGGTCGCTCCGCCCGATCGGCCACGAGGATCGGCTGAGCCTCGTGGATCACCTCGATGAGCTGCGCACGCGGCTGATCATCAGCGGCGTCGTGCTGGCCGTGGTGTTCGGATTCTGCTTCTGGCAGAACCACGAACTGCTGCGGATCATCAACAAACCGCTCATCACGCAGACCCGCAAACAGGTCGCCAAAGGCGAGGGCACCGTCGGGCAGGCGGCGCTCGCCCAGCAGGCGGTGAAGGCCGTCGCGCGGGACACGAGCCGCGCGCTGGAAGTGCTGGGCGCGCCGGCGAGCGGACTGCCGGCGCCGACGCGCGCGCAGCTGCGCCCGCTGAGCGAACAGCTCCGGCGCGACATCGCGCGGCTGCCGGCGAAAGCCGAAGGCGACAAGCCGGTCACGCTCTCGGTGGGAGAACCATTCACGACGACGCTGACCGTGGCGTTCTACTTCGCGCTCGTGATCTCGCTCCCAGTGATCCTCTACGAGGTGTTCGGGTTCGTGCTCCCGGCGCTGAAGCCGACCGAGCGGCGCGCCGTGACGCCGCTGCTGCTGTCGGTGCCGCTGCTGTTCGCGGCGGGGGTGGTGTTCGGCTATTTCATCGTGCTGCCCGCGGCCGTGCGGTTCTTCGTCAACTTCAACGCCGAACAGTTCAACAACCTCGTGCAGGCGAACCAGTTCTACAAATTCGCGGCCACGATCCTGCTCGCGATGGGCGTCGTCTTCCAGACGCCGGTGCTGATCATCGGCGCGACGAGAACGGGAATCGTCACCGTGGCGCAGCTGCGCCACAGCCGCCGCTACGCGATCGTCGCGTGCGCGGCGATCGCTGCGTTCCTGCCCGGCGACTTCATCACGCTGCTGCTCGAGACGCTACCGCTGTATCTGCTGTTCGAGGTCAGTATCCTGCTGGCTGCGGCACTCGACAGAACCAGGATCCGTCGGGAGCGCGCAGCCGGCTACGGGGACGAGACAGCTTCCGCGGGCGAACCCGCGCCCGCGCCGGAGGACCCGGGGGAGCCGACCGTGCAGCAGATCATCGACCACACCGACGACAACCTGACCTGATGCTGTTCGACCTGCGAGGGCGCGGGCGCCGGAACACGGTGCGCGTGATCTACATCGGCCTCGCCGTCCTGATCGGCGTGGGCCTGATCGGCTTCGGCGTCGGCGGCGGGTTCGGCGGCGGCGGCATCCTGAGCAACGCCGGCAACAGCGAAGGCTCAGGCGGCGCGAGCTTCTCGGCCCAGATCAAGAAGTACGAAAAGCTCACCAAACAGCAGCCGAACAACGCTGCGGCGTGGGAAAGCCTCGCCAAGAACCTGCTGCACGAAGCCGGCAACGAAGGCAACGTGACGAGCACGGGCACGGTCACCTCGAAGGGCAAGGAACTGTACCGGCGGGCCTCGCAGGCCTGGCTCAGCTATCTGGCGCTCAACCCCAGCCCGCCGAACGCCGAACTCGCGCAGCTCGTCTACCGGATCTACGGCGAAGAAGGGCTGAACGAACCCGCGAAGGCCGTGCAGGCGCTGAACATCGTCGTCGCAAAGCGCGAAAGCGCCTCCTACTACGCGCAGCTCGCGGAGTTCGCCTACAAAGCCAAGAACACGGGACTCGGCGACCTCGCCGCGGAAAAGGCGGTCAAGCTCTCGCCGGCAGCCGAGCGCACCCGCGTCAAGAAGGAACTTGCGGAACTCAGGAAGTTCCCGAGCGGCGGTCAGATCTACACCACCACGACGAACGGCAAGGTCTACAAGTTCAAGAAAGGGCCCAACGGCTCTTACACCTCGGTCGCTGCCCCCACGCCGGCACCCTCCTCGACCGGCACGACGACGAAATAGGGAGCGGGCGGCTGCGGCCCACGTGCGGCTAGACTCCCACTCCTGGCCGGCTTCGCCCGCGCGAACGGCCGCCCCTTTCGCGGGCCGTTAGCTCAATTGGCAGAGCAGGGGCCTCTTAAGCCCAAGGTTGCTGGTTCGATTCCAGCACGGCCCATACCGTCCAGGCGAGCCCGCCGCCCCCCTTTCTGCGGGCAGCAGCGGCTCGAGATCGAGATCCAGCGACAGCACCCCGGCGGCTAGGCTGGGATCGTGTCCGCCGCGCAGCCCAAGCCACCCGATGCGCTCGTCCTGGGCGGAGGCGGCGTGCTCGGCGAGGCCTGGATGACGGCCCTGCTCGCCGGCGTCGCAGAGGGCGGTGGCTTCGACGCGCGCGAGGCGTCGTGCTTCCTCGGCACCTCAGCCGGATCGATCGTCGCGGCCTCGCTCGCAGGCGGGATCGCCCCGGGCGACCGGCTCGAGCGCGAGGGGACGCCCGCGGCTCCGGCGGCAGGCGAGGAGTGGCCGGCCGCGGCCGAAGCCGAGCGCGCGTCGCTCCCCGGAGCGCTCGCCGCGGCGATCCAGATGGGCGGCTCCGCCGCCGCGCCGCTGGCTTCGTTCGCGCTCAGCTCGACGGCCCCCGGCGGGGCGGTGGTGAGGCGCGCGATGCTGCGCAGGGTGCCCGAGGGCACCCGTTCGCTCGCCGCGCTCGGCCAGGTCGTCGCGATGGCGACCGCGGGCTTCGACGGGCGCCTGCTGGTCTCGGCGGTCGAGCTCGACAGCGGCCGGCGCGTGATCTTCGGCGCAGAGGGTGCGCCGCCTGCGACCGTGCCGCAGGCTGTGATGGCCTCCTGCGCGATCCCTGGCTTCTTCGCGCCGATCGAGATCGGGGGGCGGCGGTACGTGGACGGCGGCGCCTGGAGCCCGACGAACATGGACGCCCTGCCGGTGCAGAGCGGCGAGCGCGTGCTGTGCCTGAACCCGACGGGCTCGCTGCGCCCGAGCACGCGCGCGCTCGCGGGCGCCTTCGGCCCGGTCTCCCGGACGGTGAGCGGCTCGGAGGCGCTCGCGCTCCGCCACCGCGGCGCGAGCGTGCAGACCGTCAACCCGGACGAGGCGAGCACGGCGGCGATGGGGACGAACCTGATGAGCCGCCGGCGCCGGGCCGAGGTGATCGATGCCGGCCGCGCGCAGGGCGTGCGCCTCGCGCTCAGCGACGCGCGGGCGGCATAGCGGCCTGCGCTCATGACGGCCGACGACGGATTGCCGATCCTGTCCTTCGCCTCCGAGGCGGAGTGGCGGGCATGGTTGGGCGAGAACCACGCGAGCGCGGCCGGGCTCTGGATCTCGATCGCCAAGAAGGGCAGCGGCATCGGCAGCGTGCGCTACCCCGAGGTCCTGGAGCACGCGATCTGCTTCGGCTGGATCGACGGGCGCCGGGAAAGGCTCGACGACGAGCGCTTCCTGCAGCGTTTCACTCCGCGCCGCGCCCGCAGCCCCTGGTCGAAGATCAACCGCGAGAAGGCCGAGCGGCTCGCGCAGGACGGGCTGATGGAGCCCGCGGGGCTCGAGGAGGTGCGACGCGCGAAGGACGACGGCCGCTGGGAGCGCGCGTACGCCTCGCAGCGGACGGCGGCGGTGCCCGAGGATCTCCAGCGCGCGCTCGACGCGCGCCCCGTGGCCGCGGCCGCCTTCTCAGGGCTGAGCTCGCAGAACCGCTACGCGATCCTCTACCGGCTCGATCAGGCGCGCAGGCCGGAGACACGCGCGCGCCGCCTCGCGGAGTACGTGCGCATGCTCGAGGCGGGCGAGACGCTCCACCCGCAGTAGCGGCTCAGGCGGCGAGCGCCTGCTCGGGCCGCTCTGCGGCCGCTCGCGGCGTGCGAGAGAACCGCACCCCTGCGTCCTCGAGGGGGCCGTGGCGCAGCAGCCGCACGTCGCGCGGGTAGTTCTGGTTCAGCCGCCAGGGCGTGACGGCGCCCTGGCGGGGGAAGCTGTCCGTCGAGCGCTGCACGTAGCCGGAGTTCAGGTCGAGGAACGGCCGCGTCGGCTGCGAGGGATCCGGGGCGACGGGGGTCACGGCGTCGTATCCACGGGCGCGCATGTGGCCGAGCAGGCGGCACACGTATTCGCTCACGAGGTCGGCCTTCAGCGTCCAGGACGCGTTCGTGTAGCCGACCGCGAACGCGAAGTTGGGCACGCCGCTGAGCATCATGCCCTTGTAGCCCACGGTGCCGGCCAGCTGCACGGCGCGGCCGTCCACCTCGAGCTCGATGCCGCCGAGCGCCAGCAGGTTCAGCCCGGTGGCGGTGATGACGATGTCGGCGTCCAGGCGCCGCCCGTCGGTGAGCAGCAACCCGTCCTCGGTGAAGGTGTCGATCGCACCCGTCGCGACCGATGCCGCGCCCGATGAGATCGCGGCGAACAGATCGCCGTCGGGGACCAGGCACATGCGCTGGTCCCAGGGGTTGTAGGTGGGGTTGAAATGGGTGTCGACGTCGTAGCCGGCGGGCAGCCGGCGCTGCGTGGCGCGGCGCAGCATCCGCCGCATCAGCCCGGGGCGCCTGCGGCTGAGCGTGAACAGCCCGAGCGCCATCAGCGCGTTCTTCCAGCGCACGAGCGAGTACGCGGCGCGCGGCGGCAGCCAGCGCCGCGCGAGCTCCGCGAGGGGGTCGCTCCCGGGCAGGGACAGCACGTAGCTGGGCGAGCGCTGGAGCATCGTCACGTGAGCGGCCGCCGGCGCCATCGCCGGGACGAGCGTGACCGCGGTCGCGCCGCTGCCGATCACGACCACGCGCTTGCCGTCGTAGTCGAGGTCCTCGGGCCAGTGCTGCGGGTGCACGACGGTGCCGCCGAAGCGCTCGACGCCCTCGAAGCGGGGCGTGTAGGGCTCGTCGTAGCGGTAGTAGCCGGTGCAGCCGAAAAGGAACGAGCAGGTGACGATGCTGCGGGCGCCGCCCGGGCCCTCGAGCTCGACGGTCCACTCGGCGCGCTCGGAGGACCATTGCGCCCGCACCGCGCGTGTGCGCAGGCGGATGCGGTCGTGCAGACCGTTCTCGCCGGCGGCCTCGGAGATGTAGCCGCGGATCGAGGGCCCGTCGGCGATCGCCTTCGGGTGTTCCCACGGCTTGAACGAGTAGCCGAGCGTGTACATGTCGGAGTCCGAGCGGATCCCCGGGTAGCGGAACAGGTCCCACGTCCCACCGATCGCCTCGCGCGCCTCGACGATCAGGAAGCTGCGCCCGGGCGCCTTGCGCTGCAGGTGGCAGGCCGCGCCGATCCCCGACAGGCCGCCGCCGACGATCAGGACGTCGACGTGCTCCTCGGCGGGGCGCAGTTGCCTGTCGGCCTCGGTGCTCGCCACGCCCGGCAGGTTATCAACACACTGTCGAAAGTGTCAACACATAGTTGATCGGCGCGGCGGACGGAGCTATAGTCGCGCTGTCGATGGCCGCGCAACCGTCATCCCCCGCTGCTCCGGGCCGCGGCCGCAGGGCGTCTCGCGTGAGCGCCCAGGAACGCGAGGCGGCGATCCTCGAGACCGCGGAGCGGCTGCTCGATGAGCGCTCGGTGCAGGAGATCTCCGTGGACGACCTCGCGCGGGGGGCCGGCATCTCGCGCCCGAGCTTCTACTTCTACTTCCCCTCCAAGGAGGCCGTGTTCCTGACGCTGATCGATCGCCTGGTCGAGCAGGCCGAGGGCGGCCGCGAGGTGATCGACCGTATCGCCGAGGATCCAGCGACCCGCTGGCGCGAAGGGCTGCAGGTCTTCTTCGAGATCTTCGGTGCGCACCGCGCCGTCGTGCGCGCGGGCGCGGAGCTGCGCGCGGTCAACGCCGAGGCCCGCGAGCTGTGGTCGGGCGTGATGGAGAAATGGGTCGGCTACGCCGCGGGCGCGATCGAAGCCGAGCGCGAGCGAGGGGCCGCGCCCGCCGGCGTCGACGCCCGCCGCCTCGCGATCGCGCTCGTGTCGATGAACGAAAGGGTCCAGTACGCGACCTTCGCCGGAGAACCGCCCTCGCTGCCGGACGACGCCGTGATCGACGTGCTGCTCGAGGTGTGGCTCAGATCGGTGTACGGCGAGGCCGTCCTCTGACAGGCGGCGACGCCCGCGGGGGTGCGAGCGCCGCCGCGGCGAAGACGCCGGTGGCCTGCCCCGCGACTGTTGTCGTCGACGAGGGCGCCGCACGCCTTCACGCAGCGAGCAGCTCGACGCGCGCAGGCCGGCGTTCGCTGAGAACCGCCTGAGGGATCAGGCGGAGACGGAGGGGGCGGCGACGCCGCCGATCAGCGTCTGCTGCCCGGCCTCGGTCCAGATCACCTGCTCGCGCCCCGGCCCGACGCCGATCAGCGCCACGGGCGCGCCGATCTGCTCGGCGACGAAGTCGAGGTAGTCGCGGGCCGCCTGGGGCAGGTCCGAGACCGAGCGGCATTCGCCGAGGTCCTCCTTCCAGCCGGCCAGCTCCGTCAGCTCGGCCGTCGTGTGGTGCAGCACCGTCTGGTGATAGGGGAAGTCCTCGAACTCGGCGCCGTCGGAGCCGCGGTAGCCGGTGCACACCTTCACCCGGTCGAGGCCCGAGAGCACGTCGAGCTTGGTGATCACGAGCGCGTCCATCGTGTTCAGTCGCACCGCGTAGCGGAGCGCGACGAGATCGAGCCAGCCGGTGCGGCGCGGCCGTCCGGTGGTCGTGCCGAACTCGCCGCCGCGGGCGCGGATCGCCTCGCCCATCTCGTTGTGCAGCTCGCTCGGGAACGGGCCGGCGCCCACGCGGGTCGTGTAGGCCTTCGAGATCCCCCACACCTCGTCGATCGCTTTCGGCCCGATCCCGGTGCCGACGGCCGCCGCGCCCGCGAGCGGGTTCGAGGAGGTGACGAACGGATAGGTGCCGTGATCGATGTCGAGCATCGCGCCCTGGGCGCCCTCGAGGATCACGGTCTGGCCTTCGTCGAGCATCTCCCACATCAGCTTCGAGGTGTCCGCGATGTGCTGCTCGAGGCGGTGGCCGTAGACGAGATAGTCCTCGGTCATCTGGCGCAGGTCGAGCGCCGGGTCCTTCTCGAACGGCCGAAGCGACAGCCGCTTCGGCTCCATCGCGGCGACGATCTTCTTCTTGAGGATCTTCTCGTCGAGCAGGTCCTGCACGCGGATCCCGAGGCGCGCCGCCTTGTCGGCGTAGCAGGGCCCGATGCCCCGGCGGGTGGTGCCGATCTGAAGGCTGCCGAGCTTGGCCTCGCCGGCCGAGTCCAGCAGCAGGTGGTAGGGCATGATCAGGTGCGCGTTGGCCGAGATGCGCAGGCCGCTGACATCGACCCGCTTCGCTCGCAGGCCGTCGAGCTCCTCGATCAGCACGCGTGGGTCGATCACCACGCCGTTGCCGATCACGCAGCGCTTGCCGGGATAGAGGATCCCCGAGGGGATCAGGTGAAGCTTCCACTCCTGCTCACCGCGCACGATCGTATGGCCGGCGTTGTTGCCGCCCTGGAAGCGCACGACAGCGTCGCCGTGCTCCGCGAGCAGGTCGGTGATCTTGCCCTTGCCCTCATCGCCCCATTGGGCGCCGACTATGACTATGCCCGGCATAGGCAGTGGAGTTTAGGGCGGGCGAGCGCGCCCTCCCGGCCCGCCCCTGCGCGCCTAGCCGAGCAGCCCCCGGGTGAGGCCGGGGTCCTCCTCGGCCTGCTCCGTCGGTCGGGCGGAGCCTTCATAGCGGACCCGGCGCCGGTCCTCGCCGAACAGCGGGATCGGCTCCCCGCAGATCTCTTCGAGGCGCGAGACGGTGCGAGCGCCAAGCCGCTCGCTGAGCTCTTCGGGCATCAGGTTGCTCGTCGTCACGATCGCGCGCTCGGACTCGTAGCGTGCGTTGACGATCGAGTAGAGCTGCTCGAGCACCCAGTCGGTCTGGTTCTCCGCGCCGAGGTCGTCGACGTGCAGCAGGTCGACGGCCGCGAGGCGGTCGAGCAGGTCGATCAGGCCGCCGGGCGACTCCAGCGACTCCCGCAGCAGGTTCAGCAGGCGCGGCAGCGAGTAGATCGCGACCGAACGCCCGGCGTCGAGCGCGCATTTCGAGACCAGCATCGCCAGCGAGGTCTTGCCCGTGCCGACGTCGCCGACGATCCAGAGGCCCCTGCCTGCGTCGAGCTCCTCCTCGACCGAGCGGGCGTAGCGCCGCACCTTCTGGAGCTGCTCAGGGGCGACCCGGCCCAGGTCGCTGATCGGCGGGCGCTCGAACGAGACGCCCCGGTAGCGCCGCGGGATCCGTCCCTCGAGGCTGCGGGTGCGCGCGGCGGCGATGCGCCCCGCGCGGCACTCGCAGTCGCTCGCGGTGTTCGTCTGCTCGTCGATCAAGAAGCCGCTGCCGTCGCAGACGCCGAGCGGGCAGCGCGGCTCGCCGCGCCCCGTCGCGCGCGGCCGCTGCGGCAGGCGGAGATCGTGAACGGCCGGCGTCTGCACGGGGAAGTGCTCGAGGGGCTCGCCGCTCACTGCGCGTAGCGCTCGCCGGCGTAGTTCATGAACTTCGGGTACTCCTTCTGGAAGGTCAGCGTGACCTTCCCGACGGCGCCGTTGCGATGCTTGGCGATGATCAGGTCGGCCTCGCCGGGGCGCTCGGAGTCCTCGTCGTAGTACTCGTCGCGGTAGATGAACATCACGAGGTCGGAGTCCTGCTCGAGGTTCCCCGACTCGCGCAGGTCCGAGAGCTGCGGCACCTTCGGCGAGCGTGTCTCGACGGCGCGGCTGAGCTGCGAGAGCGCGATCACCGGCACGCCGAGCTCGCGGGCGAGGATCTTCAGGCCGCGGCTCAGCTCGCCGACGGCGGTCACGCGGCTGTCGTAGCGGCTGTCGGTCCGCATCAGCTGCAGGTAGTCGACGATGATCAGGCCGAGCCCGTTCTCGCACTGGCTGTGCAGGCGCCGCGCCTTGGCGCGGATCTCCAGCAGCCCGACGTCGGAGGAGTCGTCGACCCACAGCGGCGCCGAGGCCAGGCGCTGTGAGGCGCTCAGGATCTTCGGCCAGCGCTGCTCGGCGACGCGGCCCTTGCGCAGCTCCTCACCCTTGATCCGCGCCTGCGAGGCGACGAAGCGCTGCGCGAGCTCGGCCTCGGCCATCTCGAGCGAGAACAGCGCGACGGGGCGGTTGTGCTCGACGGCGGCGTTCTCGGCGATGTTGCAGACCAGCGCGCTCTTGCCCATCGCCGGCCGCGCCGCGATGATGATCAGGTTGCCGGGCTGGAAGCCGCCCGTGATCTCGTCGAGGTCCTTGAACCCGGACGGCGTGCCGGTCAGCGAGGTTCCCTCGAGCGAGAGGCGGTGCAGCTTGTCGAGCTCCTCGTGGAGCACCTCCTCGATCGCCCTGAAGTCCTGCTGGCGATCGTCGCGCGCCACCTCGAGCATCGCCTTCTCGGCCTGCTCGACGAGCTCGCGCGGCGCCGCCTCGTGGCCGAGCACGCTCTCCTGGATCAGGTAGGTGCTGCGCAGCAGGCGGCGCAGCAGCGCCTGCTCGCGCACGATCTGGGCGTAGCGGCGCGCATGGCCGGCCGCCGGCACGACGCCGCTCAGTTCGTCGACCGACGCCTGGCCGCCGATCTCCTCGAGCTTGCCCATCTGGCGCAGGCGGTCGGTCACCGTCAGCACGTCGACCGGCTCGCTCTCGTTGTAGAGCGCCAGCATCGCGTCGTAGATGGCCGCGTGGCGCTCGCGGTAGAAGTCCTCGGCCCGCAGCCCCTCCTCGATCACGAGCGCGTACAGCGAGCGGTCGGAAAGCAGGATCGCGCCGAGCACGGACTGCTCGGCTTCGAGGTTGTGGGGTGGGGTGATCACCCCCGCGGGAGCCTTCGCCGTGCCGTTCGCTGTCGATACGCCGCTCATCCGTCGGGCGAGTTTAGGGTCGGCACTCCGACGGCCCCGGGGGCGTTTCCGCAAATCGCGGGAGGAAATGCTCGCGTGCCGCTCACGAACACATGTTCGCGCCGGCACAAGACGGAAGCGCGGCGCGGGCGGGGCGCGGCGGCGGTCTGCGCCGGCGTCGCGCCGTTCTGAGCCCCGGCGTCAGCGCCGCGTGGCGCCGAGCGTCATTTCTTCGCGACGACCATCGTCTTGACGGTCGCCTGCACGCCGTCGACGACGTCCACGACGACCATGTAGGTGCCGACGTTCTTGATCGGCTCCTCGAGATGCACGCCGCGTTTGTCGATCCGCAGGCCGCGCGCTTCGCGGATCGCGGTGGCGATGTCCTGTGCGGTCACCGATCCGAACAGGCGGCCGTCGGCGCCTGCCTGCTGGGGGATCGTCAGCACCGTGCGGTTCAGCAGGTTGACGTTCTCCTGGGCTTTCTCGACGGCCTCGCGGGCGGCGCGCTCTTCGGCCGCCTGGCGCTGGCGGACGGTTTCGATCGCGCCTTTGGTGGCCGGCTGGGCGAGCTTGCGCGGGATCAGGTAGTTGCGCAGGTAGCCCTTGGAGACGTCGATCACCGCACCGCGCTCGCCGAGCTCCTCGACGTCTTTGAGCAGGATCGCTTCGGGCATCGCTCGGCCTCGTCCCAGGCGCCGGCTAGTCGCGGTCGCGGTCGCGTCCGCGACCGCGCGGCCCGTCGTCGCGGCCGCCCTCGTTGACGTAGGGCAGCAGCGCGAGCTCCCGCGCGCGCTTGACCGCGCGCGCGATCTGCACCTGATGGCGGCGGCAGGAGCCGGTGATCCGCCGCGAGCGGATCTTGCCCTTCTCGGAGATGGACTTGCGCAGCGACGCGACGTCCTTGTAGTCGACCTGATCGACCTTGTCGCGGCAGTGCTGGCAGGGCTTGCGGCGCCCGCTCCCGGGGCCGCCCCGCTTGTCTCGCCTGCGCACCGGCTTGCCCCGGCCGCGAGCCTTAGCCATCGAACTGCTCCGTGAAGTCAGACAAAAGGTGTTCCTCGCTGCTTAGAAGGGAATGTCCTCGTCGGAGGCTGGGCCTCCGGCCGGCGCGGTCTGGAAATCCCCTTCGTCGACGGGGATGTCGCTGCCCCTGGAGCCCCCGTTGCCCGTGAATCCGCCTCCGCCGGAGGCCTCATCGCGCGAGCCCAGGAACTGCACCGAGTCGGCAATGATATCGATCGTCTGCCGTTTGGCGCCGTCCTGCGTCTCCCACTCGCGCCAGTCCAGGCGGCCGTCGATCGCGACGGGCCGGCCCTTGGAGAGGTAGCGGGCGGCGTTCTCGCCCTGCGCGCCCCAGACCTTGACGTTGAAGTAGTTCGGCTTGTCGACCCACTCGCCGGTGCTCTGGTCCTTGCGGCGCGAGTTGACGGCGACGCGGAGCTCGCAGACGGAGGTGCCGCTCGGCAGGGAGCGCAGTTCGGGGTCAGTTGTCAGGTTGCCGGTGAGGATCACCCGGTTGATGTTGGTGCCGGCCACGGCTCACTTCCTTTCATTGTCTCTCGGCTCCAGGCGAGTCTAGAGGTGCGCGCGGGCGCGGCCGTTCAGCCGCTCCCGCTTCCCGTCGCGAGTTCCCGCTTATTGCGAGGAACGGCGGCCGCGCGTAGAGGTGCGAAAGACCTCGTCCCAGTAGGGCGCGCTGATCCCGAAGCCCTTGGTGTCGTCCTGGAAGTGGTGGCGCATGTGGCGCTCGCGCAGCATCCGCCCGAGCCGGCCGTGCGGCCTGAAGTGATGCAGGTAGTAATGCATCATGTCGTAGACCAGATAGCCGGCGAAGAAGCCCGCGCTCAGCCCGGGCGCGTAGTCGTGGCCCGCGATCAGGTAGAGCAGGCCGAAGACCGCGGCTCCGAGCGGCACGCTGACGGCCGGTGGCATCACGAGCCGCATCGGGTCGTTCGGGTGGTCGTGGTGCACGCCGTGGATGATCCAGTGCAAGCGCGCGCCGATCCCGTCCTCGGGCTCGAAGTGGAACACCAGGCGATGCAGCCAGTACTCGAACAGGGTCCACAGCGCGTACCCCGCGGCGAACAGCCCGATCGCGAGCGGCACGCTCGTCAGCGACAGGCCCCAGGCGAACAGCAGCACGATCGCCGGGAGGAAGATCAGGATCGGCACGGCCGGGTGCACGCGGGAGAGCGCGTCCAGGACCTTCGACTCGAACATCGGCGGGGACGCTCGCAGCACGTCGGTGCGGCTCACGGTCCCGTCGGTCATGTCCTCGCGCCAGTCCATCCCGAGCCGCAGATGTTATTACGCCTTGGGCCACGGCCACAGGCCGTGGGTGCCCGCATCGACGCGGCGCCGCGCCTCGAGCTACTCGCTCGGGGAGGGCGCCGGAGCAGCCTCGGGCTCGGCGGCCGGAGCCTCGGCTGCGGGCGCCTCGGCTGCGGGCGCCTCGGCTGCGGGCGCCGGCTCGGCGCGAGGGGAGTCGCCCTCGGCAGGCTCGGGGCGACGCTGTGCGCCGCCGGCCTCGGGCGGGTTCGGCGTGCCGGGCCTGAGCTTGATGATGCGGTGGCGCACCACGCCGTCGGTGATCCGCAGCGTGCGGTCGAGGCCCTCGAGCAGCGCGCTCTGGCCGGCGTGGAACTGCAGCAGGTAGTAGTTGGCGCTGGTCTTACGGTCGATCGGGTAGGCGAGCGGGCGCTCGCCCCAGTCGTCCTGGCGCACGAGCTCGCCCTGCGCGTTGATCGCGCTGACCGCGTCCGCGACGATCTTCGCGCGCGCGGATTCCTCCGCCTGCGGGTCGAGCAGCAGCATCAGGTCGTATGTGGGCGCGGGCAGCGTCATGCGCAGCGGACAAGAGTAGCGGGTTACGGCCGCCCGCCGATCCGGCGCCCGGCCCGCCCCGGCGGCCGTCAGGCCGAGGCGCGCGTGCGCCCCTTGGCGCGGATGTCGGCGAGCTGCTCGTCGATCCAGTCGCCGGGGTCGCGGGAGGTGACGATCTCCTCCAGGCCGGTGCGCCGGCGCCGGCGCTCGCCGATGCTCATCGTCAAAGCCGCATGGATCGAGTCGGCGAGCTCCTGGATGTCGAACGGGTTGACCGACAGCGAGTACTCCCCGAGCTCCTCGTGGGCGCCGGTGTTCTCGGAGAGGATCGAGACCCCCTCGCGCTCGTTCACGAGCGGGCCCTCCTTCGCGACCAGGTTCATGCCATCGAACATCGCGTTGACGAGCAGCACGTCGTAGTGCTTGTAGGCGGCCATCGCCTCGTCCAGGTCGTCGCGCAGCTTCAGCTGGATCGGCATCCAGTCCGGGGTGCCGTGGCGGTGGTTGACGACCGCCACGAGCGCCTCGATCCGCTCGAGGTACTCGGCGTACTGCGGCACGTCGGTCCGGGACGGCATCAGCTGGGCGATGAACGTCACGCGCTCGGTGAACTCCGGGTGCTGCTCGAGGAACAGGTCGAACGCCGAGAAGCCGCGCAGGACGTTCTTCGAGAGGTCGGCACGGTCCACGCGCAGGATCAGGAAGTCCCGGCGCCGCTGCAGCAGCTGGCGCTCGAACTCGGCGACGCGCTCGCGCGAGGCGATCTGGCGCGTCGCCTCGTGGTCGATCGGCAGCGGGTAGGCGCGCACCCAGACCTCGCGCGTGCCGAAGTGCACGACGCCGTCCTCGAAGTCGACGTCGAGGTCCATCAGGTCGCGGCAGCACTGCAGGAAGTTGTGGCGGTAGGAGCGCGTGTGGAAGCCGATGATGTCGTTCGCGAGCAGGCCCGTGAAGATGTCCTCGCGGATCCGCGTCGGCAGCACGCGCCACGCGTCCGGCTGCGTCCACGGGATGTGGATGAAGTGGTGCAGGAACGCGTCGGGGCGCGCGCGACGGACGAGGTCCGGGAGCGTGTAGAGGTGGTAGTCGTGGACCATCACGACCGGCTCCTCGTCGCCCTCGATCTCTTCGACCACCGCCCGCGCGAGGTCCTCGTTGACGGCGTTGTAGCCGAACTCGAACGCCTCGATCTCCTCGCGGCGGATGTCAGGCGCGTTCGAGAGGTCCCACAGGTAGTGCTGGATGAACCACAGCATCGGGTTCGCGAACACGTTGTAGAAGCGGTCGTACGCGTCGGGGTCGCTGACCACGAGACGCACCTGGTATTCGCCTCCGGCCGGTGAGCGCACCGGGAACGCCCGGCCTTCGTGTTCGCGGGAGACCTCGGCGTCGTACTCGTTCATCGCCGAGGCGATCCAGATCACCTCGCGGTGCGAGGCGAGCCCCGTCAGCGCCGTCACGAGCCCGCCGGAGCCCCGCTGAACCTCACCGCCCGCGTGGAAGGTCACGGGCCCGCGGTTGCTGACCAGCACGAGCGGAGTCCGCTGTGCCGGCATCGCTGTCAGGACTCCTTGAGGCTGTTGAAGATGCGCAGGTAGTCGCGCAGGTAGCGCGGGGTGAGGAAGTGCTTGCGCACGTACTCCTTGCCCGTGCGGCCCAGCGAGCGGCCGAGCTGGGGGTCGCGCAGGATCTCGAGCGTGCGCTGTGCGCACTCCTCGACGCTCGAGACCAGGAAGCCCGAAACGCCGTCCTCGATCTGCAGCGGGATGCCGCCGACGTCGCCGCCGATGAAGGGCCGCCCCTTCCAGATCGCCTCCGAGACCGTCAGGCCGAAGCCCTCGCGGGTGGACTTCTGGATCACGACGTCGGAATGCGACTGGAAGGCGTTGACCTCGATCGCGCCGACGTTGTTGAAGTTGTTGAGGATGTGCACGTCCGGGTCGCCGTCCGCGTGCGCGATCGTCGCGTTGAAGAAGTCCCACCCCTCCGGGTCGTCGCTCGCCATCGAGCCGACGAGCGCGAGCTGCACCTGGGGCAGCTCCTCCTTGAGCAGGCGGTACGCGTCGATCACCCCGAGCGGGTCCTTCCACGGATCGAATCGCGAGACCTGGCAGATCAGCGGCCGGTCCACGTCGATCCCGAACTGCCCGCAGACGAACGAGGCGTCCTCCGGCGAGAGCGCCATGTTCTTGGGCGTCAGCGGGTCGATCGCGGGGGGCACGACGTTGACGTGGCCTTTCATGCCCGCGGGGACGTACTGCTCGGTGTGGAACAGCGACTCCGGGTAGTCCTCGATGTAGGGCAGCAGCTGCGCGATCGTGTCCGGGTTCGGCGTCGAGAGGTCGATGTGGCAGCGCCAGACCCAGCCCTTGGCCTTCTCGGGCACCAGCTTGTAGAGGCCCGCGGGCTGGGGGTCGTGCACGAGGCAGATGTCCCAGCCGTCACTCAACTCGCGGGCGTTCATCTCGTTGAAGCGCCGCCAGGTCGCCCACTGCTCGGAGTCGAGATCCTGGGGCGCCCCCTGAAGGGCGTTGTGCATCAGCTTTGTCGCGTTGAAGAACTCTTCGCGACCGTAGATCACATGCCACTCGCAGTCCAGCCCCACGTCGCGCATCAGCGGGACGAGCGTGTAGAGGATCTCCGAGACGCCGCCGCCGAAGGCGGTCGCCGAAACGTGAACCACGCGCTGGCCCTGCAGCGGCTCCGCCAGCTCGCGGATTTCCGCGGTCAGCTCCCGCCCGACGATGTGCGTGTAGTCCGCGAGCGTCTTGTTGGCTACGGCGACGGGCTGGAGCACGCGGCGGGACGATATCTCACCGCGTAGCGGCAGAGGCGGAGCGAACGGTCGCAAGTTGGGCCTTGCCCCGGCAACGGGAAGCCGAGCGCCGCTCTATGGTTGGGACGCATGCTGAACGGTCGCCTGTACCGGGCCGCCTTCCTGCCCTTCGTGCTCGCCGTCGCCGTCGCCGCGTTCGCGCTCGGCAGCCAGCCGGCGCCGCGCACCACGACGCTCGCGCCCGACGCGTTCGAAGGCCAGCGGGCGTTCGCCGAAACGCAGAGCCTGGCCGCCCGCTTCCCCGACCGCCGGCCGGGCAGCCCGGGCGACAACCACCTCGCCTCCTACGTCGCGGGCACGCTCCAGGCGCTCGGCGGGACGGCGGGCGGCGGCTTCACGGTGCACGTGCTGCACACCTCGGGCCAGACGATCGACGGCGAACGCAGCCTCGAGACGGTCGTCGCGGAGCGGCCGGGGTCGACGCCCGCCGCGCCGATCCTGATCGTCGCGCACCGCGACGCCGCCGGCTCGCCCGCCGCCGCGGAGCTCTCGGCGACGACCGGCCTGCTCGAGCTCGCGCGTGTGTTCGCCTCGCGCGAGACCAAGCGCACGATCGTGCTCGCTTCGACCAGCGGGGGCAGCGGCGGCGCCGCCGGAGCGCAGAGCCTCCTCGCGAGCCTCGCCGCGGCGGGCGTCCACAGCCCGTTCGACGGAGCGATCGTGCTCGGCGACGTGGCGGGCGCCACGCTGCGCAAGCCCGTCGTCGTGCCCTACTCCGACGGGCTCGGCTCGGCGCCGCTGGCGCTCTCGCGCACGGTCTCCGACGCGATCAAGCGTGAAGCGGGCTGGGAACCCGGGGCGCCGAGCATGCTCGGGCAGCTCGCGCACCTCGCCTTCCCGCTCGCGGCGGGCGAGCAGGGCGTGCTGAACGATCAGGGGCTGCCCGCCGTGCTCGTGCAGGCGACCGGCGAACGCGGGCCGGCAGCCGGCGAGCGCATCGCGCTCGCGAACATGGAAGGGCTGGGGCGCGGGGTCCTGACCGCCGTCGACGCGCTCGACGGCGCCGCCGATCTGCCGACCGGGCTGCAGACCGGCCTGGTCCTGCAGCACAAGACGATGCCGGCATGGGCACTGCGGCTGCTGCTCGGCGCGCTGCTGCTGCCGCCGCTGGTCGCGTGCGCGGACGGGCTCGCCCGTGTGCGCCGCCGCCGCCGGCCGGCCGGCCGCTGGACGCTGTGGACCCTCGGCTGCGCGCTCCCCTTCCTGTGCTGCGCGGTCTTCTGCTGGATCCTCGGGCGGCTCGGCATCATCGCGGCGGTCCCCTCGATCCCCGCGCCCGACGGGGCGGTGCCACTCGACGGTGGGGCCCTGGCGGCGCTTCTCGCCGTCTCCTTGACGTTCGTGCTCTCCTGGCTGCTGCTCGGGGCGCTGCTTGGCCGGCTGGGAATCTCCAAGCCGCTACACCGGCCCGACGGCGAGGTCGCGGGCCTGCCGCCGGTGCTGGTGCTCACCGCGCTGGCTTCGCTGGTGTGGATCGGCAATCCGTACACCGCGCTTCTGGCGATCCTGGCCGTCCACCTGTGGCTGCTGATCGCGGCGCCGGAGCTGCGTCCCCGCCGGAGCATCGCGCTGGCGCTCGTCGCTGCCGGGCTCGCGCCGCTCGGGCTGCTGATCGCCTTCTACGCGCACCAGCTCGGCTACGGTCCCGGCCGCGCGGCGTATGAGGCTGTGCTGCTCGTCGCGGGCGGCCACGTCGGGCTCGGCTCGGCGCTGCTGTGGAGCATCGCGCTGGGCTGCGCGGTCGCGGTCGCCCTGGTTGCGGCGCTGCCTGCGCCCGAGCTCTACGGAGAGGGCGGGATCGACAAGGACGAGCGCACCGAGATCACGATCCGCGGTCCTCTGACGTACGCCGGCCCTGGCTCGCTTGGTGGTACGGAGTCGGCTCTGCGACGATAAGGGGCGGTGAGCGAGCTCCCGATCACCTCAGCTCCGGGCGCCGCGCGCGCCGGGGGACCCATCACGGGCGGCCGGTCGCGTTCGTTCCGCGCCGTCCGGGCGCTGGCCGCGCTGCTGATCCTCGTGGGCGCCCTCGCGCTCGCCGACGGGATCGTCACGCTGCTGTGGCAGGAGCCGATCTCGGCGCTGATCGCAAAACTGCACCAGGACGACCTGAAAGGCGAGCTGGCGCGGGTCGAAGCCTCGCCGGCGTCCACGGCTGAGCAGCGCGCGCTCGCGGCGATCGCCGACCAGCGCAGGCGCATCGCCTACCTCGCCGGGGCGCTGCAGCGGACGACGGCGAACGGACGGCCGATCGGCAAGATCACGATCCCGAGCATCGGCGCGAACTTCGTGATGGTGGACGGCACCGACACCTCCGACCTCGAGAGCGGGCCCGGCCTGTACCGGGAAACGACCTTCCCCGGCATCGACGGCACGACGGCGATCGCCGGGCACCGCACGACCTACCTCGCGCCCTTCCGGCACATCGACGCCCTGCGCACGGGCCAGACGATCCGGCTCGAAATGCCCTACGGACGCTTCATCTACACGGTGATCGGCCACCGCGTCGTCGCGCCGACCGACGTCGGCGCCGCGACCGCGAACGTCGGCTACAGCCGCGTCGTGCTCTCGGCCTGCACGCCGCTGTTCAGCGCCGCCAAACGGCTGCTCGTCTACGGCCGCCTGACGCGCGCCGAACCGCGTGGCGCGGCTCGGCTGCTGACTCCAGGACACATCGCCCAGCCGGTCGAATACCCGCTGCAACCCAGGCCGGCGCGCCGCCTACCACCGGTGCTCGTATCCCTCGGCCCGTACTACGTCGCCCCGGCGGTCTAGCAGCCGTGCGCCCGGCAGTCCCTCGCGGGCCTCGCCGATCCAGCTGAGCGTGCCGCCCGCGCCGCTCACGGCCGCCTCGACGGCGCCGCGGCGGGCCTGCGGCACGCAGAAGCACAGCTCGTAGTCTTCGCCGCCCGCCGCGGCCAGCACAGGGCCGGCCAGCCCGAGTCGCGACGCGACGTCCTCGACACCGGGCGCCAGCGGAAGCAGCTCGGCCTGCAGCACGAGCGAGACGCCGCTCGCGCGCCCCAGCTGCTCGGCGTCCGCGGCGAGCCCGTCGGAGACGTCGATCGCGGCGCTCGCCCCTGACGCCGCGAGCGCCCGCCCCTCCGCAAGGCGCGGCCGCGGGCGGCGCGTCCGCGCCAGCGCCGTCTCGGCGCCCGCGCCACTCGGGGCGCGACCATCCATCACGGCGAGCGCCGCGGCCGCCGCGCCGAGCTCGCCCGTGACGCCGACGAGGTCGCCGGGGCCGGCGCCGCCGCGGGTCAGTGGACGCTCCCCGGCGGCGAGCCAGCCGTTCACTGCGACCGAGGCGAACAGGGCCGGCGCGGAGACGACGTCGCCGCCGGCGATCGCCGCGCCGCTCATCGACGCCAGCTCGTCGGCGCCGAGCGCGAGCAGGAGCGCATCCTGCTCGGAGAAGCCGGCCGGCAGCCCGAGCGACAGGAAGGCCTCGCCCGGGGCCGCCCCAACCGCCGCGAGGTCCGAGAGCGCGCCGGCCATCGCGCGCCACCCGACCTCTCCCGGCGTAGCCCAGCCCTCGCCGAGGCGGAAATGCACGCCCTCGACCATCGTGTCGATCGAGCTGGCGCAGAGCTCGCCGCCGGCGCGCGCCACCGCGGCGTCGTCCCCGATCCCGACCACCAGCCGCGTCGAGCCCGTGGGGCTGCGCAGGGCCGCGGCGATCGAGTCGATCAGGGAGCGCTCAGCGATGCCGGTAGACGATCCGCGCCCGGTCCAGGTCGTACGGCGAGAGCTCGCAGCGGACCCTGTCACCCGGGAGGATCCGGATGCGGAAGCGCCGCATCTTGCCCGCGACGTGCCCGAGCACGACGTGGTCGTTGTCGAGCTTCACGCGGAACATCGCGTTCGGCAAGGCCTCGATGACCTCGCCCTCGAATTCGACCTTGTCCTCCTTCGCCACGCTCCATCCTCATCCGGCCGCGGCGGACAGCCCGCGCGGCCTGCAGGTTTCACTTTTCGCTCACCAAACTACCAGCGCACAGGAGCCGCCGGGTGCCGCGAGCGTCACTGCGGACCGGCGCCTCCGGTCTTGTTGATCGGCGGCGGGGTCGCAGCCGGGGGCGGGTGGGGCTGTGGCTGGGGCACCGGCGCGGGTGCCTGCGCCGGTGCCTGCGGACGAGCCTGCTTGTGCTTGCCCGGCTTGCTCGGCGCCTTGCCTTCAAAGGATTCATGCTGGCTCGTCGCCTGTCCGGTCGTCGAGTATTTGCCGTAGAAGGGCTGATAGGAGATTCCGGCGTTGGATTCGTTGAGCGCCGCGCAGGGGTGACCTTCGGTCACCGCCGACATGTACGCGTGCCAGATTTCCGCCGGCAGGTAACCGCCCTGCTGGGGCTCGCCGTGGACGTCGGTCATCGACACGCGGCGGTTGGGGTAGCCCATCCACACGACCGTCGAGTATTCGGAGTTGTAACCGTCGAGCCAGGCGTCGACGAGTTCGCTCGTCGTGCCCGTCTTGGCCGCCGTCGGGCAGTTGATCGCCGATCGCGTGGCGGTCCCGCTCTGGGTGTTCTCGTGGAGGATCTTCGTCTCTTCGCCGGTGACGCCTTCGGTCAGCACCTTGACGCGGTGCGGCTTGCCCCAGCTGCTGTCCACGTGCCCGTTGGGGAACACGACCTTGGTGATCGCGATCGGCGCGTTGCGCCACCCGCCGTCGGCCAGCGTCGCGTACACGTTGGCCATCTCGAGCGGTGTCACACCGAGTTTGAGGCCGCCGAGCGCCTCGGCCGCGTAGCTCTGCAGCGGGCTGACCACACCCATCTTGCGGGCCATTTCGGTGATCGTGTCCTCGCCGAGGTCGGCCGCGAGCTGGGCGTAGACCGTGTTGTCGGATTTGAGCGTCGCGGCGACCAGGTTGATCTCGCCGTTCTGCTCGCCCCCGAACGTTTTGACTTCGTACGTCGGGTACTGGGGCAGCCATCCGGGCGAGAGCGTGTGCGAGTCGTAGGTGGTGTTGTTCGGGTCCACGCCGCGGGAGAGCGCGTCGGCGAGCACGATCGCCTTGAACGTCGAGCCCGGCTGGCGGTGGCCGTCGGCGGCCAGGTTGTACTGGGACTTCTCGTAGCTCTCGGACTCGGCCATCGCCTCGATGTCGCCGTTCGCAGGGTTGATGGTGACGATCGCCGAGGCGGGGTCTTCGGGCTGGTTGAGGACTTCGGCGATCGCATTGCGCGCGAGCCGCTGCATGTTGAGGTTGATCGTCGTGTAGACCCTCAGACCGCCCTGCGCCACGACTGCCGGCCCGTAGCGGTGATTCAGCAGCTGGTGGACGTATTCGAAGAAGAAGTCCTCGCGCCGCTGCGCGTAGAAGTAGCCGTGTTCGACTTCCAGCGGCGCGCGCTTGGCGGCCGCCGCCTGCCCGGCAGAGATGTAGTGCAGTTCGGCCATCTTGCTGAGCACCTCGTTACGGCGGCGCCGCGCTTCGCCGGGTTTCGCGAACGGGTTGTACTGCGAGGGCGCCTGGGGCAGGCCCGCCAGCAGCGCGGCCTGCTGGAGGTTCAGCCGCGAGGCGGGGCGGTTGAAGAAGATCCGTGCCGCCGCCTGCACCCCGACCGCCGTCTGGCCGCCGACGGTGCCGTAGGGGACGCTGTTGAGGTATTCGGTGAGGATGAAGTGCTTGCCGTGTTCTTTCTCGTAGTCGAGCGCCATCTTCGCCTCGATGATCTTCTGCCTGAGCGAGTGGTTGTCGCCGCCGAGGTAGAGGTTGCGCATGAGCTGCATCGTGATCGTGGAGGCGCCCTGCAGGATCGCCCCGTTGAGCGCGTCCTTCACGGCGGCGCGAAAGATGCCGGTGACATCGACGCCGTCGTGTTTGTAGAAGCGCTGGTCCTCGATCGAGATCGTCGCGTTCTTGAGGTAGTTCGGGATCGCGTTCCAGCCGACCGGCGTGCGCAGCTCGTCGGATTGGATGAACCCGAGCCGTTCGCCGTTCGCCGCGAACACCTGCGAGGAGCCACCCGTGATGAGCGGATGCAGGCGGCGCGGCGGCGTCGCCGAGGCGGCCACGTTGAGGACGTAGGCGACCGCGACGATGATCGCCACGATCAGGGCGGAGACGAGGGTGCCACCCGCGATCAACGCGAAGCGGGCCCCGCCGCTGCCGCGATGCCTGCGCCGGCGCTGTCTTGCTTGTCGGGACATCGGGGCGCTTCCGAGATTACCGTGCGGGCGGCGAGTTACCTGCAGCTTCGCGCTCGCCGACCTCTAGGCTCGATCTCCACAGCATGAACCCCGATACCGCCGAGATGGCGATTCCCCTGCTGCGCGAGCAGCCCGCCGCCGAGGCGCCGCCCGCGGCCGCACGGCGCCGGGACACGAAGAGCCCGTCGGCGCGGGCCCTCGCGCGCCTGTCCGCGCCCCTGGCCCGGGTGCGCGCGGATCCGTGGAGGATCGCCGCCGTCGCCGACTCCTGGCGAGCGCTGTGGAGCTCGCGGCTGCTGGTTTGGGCGGCCGGCGCCGGCACCGTGCTCGCGTTCGGGTTCGGCCCGGCGCGCAAAGCGTTCAACCCGCCCGGCGTCACGCGGGGCTTCGGCGCGATCGGCAACCTGCTCGCCGCGCCGGCGGCGCGCTGGGACTCGGCCTGGTACCTGGTCATCGCCCACTACGGCTACCGCCCGGACCTCGGCCGCTTCACGATCGCGCGGACCGCGTTCTTCCCGCTGTACCCGCTGGGGATCAGGGCGATCTCGTGGCTTGGCAGCCCGCCGGTGCTGGCCGGCGTGCTGCTCTCGCTCGCGGCCTTGGCGCTCGCGCTGTACGGGATCCACCGCCTCGCGGCGCTGGAGCTCTCCTCGCTCGACGCCGCCCGCGCCGCGGTGTTCGTGACGGCGTTCGCACCGATGGCGTTCTTCTTCTCGGCGGTGTACTCGGAGTCGCTGTACCTGGCGCTGTCCGTCGGCCTGTTCTGGAGCGCCCGCCACGGGCGCTGGGCGCTCGTCGGAGTCCTCGGTGCGCTCGCGACCGCAACCCGCAGCACAGGGCTGGTGCTGCTCGTGCCGGCGCTCGCGCTCTATCTCTACGGGCCGCGCCTTGACCGTCCCCCGGATCGCCCGCGTGCCGGCGCCGCGGGGCCCCCTCGGGCGATGGCACCTCGCTACCGCCTGCGGGCCGACGCCCTGTGGCTCGCGCTGGTCCCGGCCGCCGCCGCGGTGTTCGGAGCGTGGCTCGCGCTCGGCGGCGGCGACGGGCTGGCGCCGTTTCGCTCCCAGCAGATCTGGGGCCGGCACTTCGCGGGGCCCTACGTCGCGGTCTGGCAGGGCCTGGGCGCGGCGTTCGAGGGAGCGCGCCAGCTGCTCTCCTTCCAGCACGCGCACGTCTACTACCCGGCCGCCACGGGCAGCCCCACGGTCGCCGCGTCGCACAACCTGATGCTGTTCGCGTTCCTGCTCGCCGCGATCCCGGCTCTCGTCCTGGCGGCGCGGCGGCTGCCGCGCGCCTACGTGCTCTACGTGCTGGCCGCGCTCGCGCTGCCGCTGTCCTATCCCGTCGCCGGCCAGCCGCTGATGTCGCTGCCGCGCTTCTTGCTGGTGCTGTTCCCGCTGCACCTTGCCGCGGGCTCGTGGCTGGCCGAGCATCCGCGCGCTCGCCGGCCGCTACTCGGCGCCTCCGCGGCGTTGATGGTGGTCTTCCTCGCCCAGTTCGCCACCTGGCACTGGGTCGCCTAGCGATGGCCGCCCTGCCGCCCGAGAACTCACCGGCGCCCCTCGCCGCGCCGCCGCTCGCGCCGCCCGAGCCGCCCGATGCCCCGCCGCCGGAGCCGCTCGAGGGCGACCCCTCGTCCTCGCCGCTCCCGGGCTGGCCCTGGTGGACCGCGCTCGTCGCGCTGCTCGGCGCGTTCGTGCTGACAGCGATCGGTGCCCTGGTGGTCGACCTGCCGGCGGTCGCGTTCGGCGTTCAGGTGACGAGCTCCCATACGCCGCCCGGGCTGACGATCGCCGACACGTTCGTGCAGGACCTCGCGTTCGTGGCCGCGCCGATCATGTGCGCGCACATCGGCGGGCGTGCCGTGCGCGCGTGGCAGTTCGGGCTGCGCCGGCCAGGCGTCGGCTGGGGTGGGGCGCTCCTGATGGTGCTGACGCTGATCATCGCGTTCCTGGTGGTGACCGCGATCTGGTCCTCGCTCGTCAACCCCGAAAAGGAGAAACTGCTCGAACAGCTCGGGTCCAAGGAAAGCACGCTGCTGCTCGTGCTGAGCGCGGGCCTGACGTGCGTTGTCGCGCCGATGTGCGAGGAGTTCCTGTTCCGGGGCTACATCTTCACCGCGCTGCGGGGCTCGTGGGGGCTGTGGCCGGCCGCGATCGTGGACGGCCTGCTGTTCGGGGCCGTGCACGCCAGCTCGGCGCCGGTGCTCGACCTGCTGCCGCTGGCCGGGCTCGGCTTCGGGTTGTGCCTGCTGTACCGCTACAGCGGCTCGCTGTACCCGGGCATGGGCGCGCACGCGCTGAACAACGCGATCGCCTTCGCGAGCCTCGAGAGCTGGAGCTGGCTCGGCGGCCTCGCGCTGATCGCCGCCTCGCTCGCGGGCGTCACGGCGGTGATCTGGACCTGCAAGCGCGTGGGCCTGATCGTGCCGGGGAGAGGACTTGCCCGCGCCGCCGCGTAGGATCGTTGCCATGAGAACGATCCGCTCCGCGGCCGCGTGCGCGGCCTTCGCCCTGCTCGCGCTTCCGAGCGCCGCCGCTGCGAAAGGCGCGCCGCCGCCGACGCCCACCGCGCCGGCTCCCGTGCCGGTCCCCGGCCAGGCGCCGGGCAAGATCCAGCTCGTGCTGCAGAAAGTGGGCGGGAGCCCGCTGTTCGCCGTCGCGGGGCGGCGTTTCGTCGTGCGCGGGATCGTGCTCCCGTACGTCGCGGGCCAGCGTGTGAAGCTCAGCTTCTACCGCGAAGGCCACAAGGTCGCGGTGCAGACGTTGTCCGTTCTCCCGATCGGCAACGGGGCCGGCCAGTTCCACGCCGGCTTCACGAGCCACGACGCCGGGCTCGTCGAGGTGCGCGCCGCTCACTACGCGACGCCGCAGCAGGCGGCGTTCGCGGGGCGCGCGCGAAGCGTGCGCGTCGTCAACCCCGACCTCGGCCCCGGCGCATCCGGGGCGTCTGTGCGGCTGCTGCAGTCCGAGTTGTGGGGGCTGCATTACTTCGTGCCGCTGAGCGGCGTGTTCGACGAAGCGACCGGACGGGCGCTGATCGCGTTCCGCAAGATGACGAACCTGAACCGGATCGCATACGCGGGCAACGAAGTTTTCTCGCGGCTGAGCCACGGGGAAGGCGGCTTCCACGTGCGCTACCGCCACGACGGCCGCCACGTCGAGGCCAACCTGACGAAACAGGTCCTCGCCCTGATCGAACCCGGCGGGCGCGTCCACGCGATCTACACGGTGAGCTCCGGCAAGCCCTCGACCCCAACCGTGATCGGCCGCTTCCAGGTCTACTCGAAGACGCCGGGGGTCAACTCCGAGGGGATGGTCGACTCCAACTACTTCATCCGCGGCTACGCGATCCACGGTTACGCCGAAGTCCCGACGTACGCGGCCAGCCACGGCTGCCTGCGCGTGCCGATCCCGAACGCCGCCGGGATCTACGCCTGGGTGCAATACGGAACCCCGGTCGACGTCTACAACGAAAGCGGCGGCGGCAGCACGCACGTGCGCAGCAACGCCGGGCCCTGAAAGCGCCCGCCGCCCGGCTCAGGCTCGGACGCGCAGCGTGCGTGCGAAGAAGCCGAGCACGAAGCCGTAGACGAGCAGCGCGAAGATCAGCCGCAGTCCGCGCTCGCCCCATTCGCTGGAGCTGAGGCCGCCGGCCGGCGAGGTGAGCGTTTCGGAGACTTCGTCCAGCGTGCGGCGGAACCCGCTCTCGTGCGAGGCGCCGGCCCCCGCACCCTGCGTGACAGCGGGCTGTCCGCTGAGTTCTTCCTGCTGGTGCCCGGAGGCCGTGCTGGTCTGGTTGACGGCGAACAGCAGGAACGAGGCGATCACGATCAGGCAGATCGCGATCGAAGCGGTACGTAGGACCCTGACGAGAAGGACGGTCACAGCACCCTATGGATCGGCGCGCGGGCGCCGCTAGATTAGGGTCGCCCGTGAGCGTGCTCGACGCACATACGAACGGCCTCGGCGCTGCCCGCGCCGCGCTGGTCGAAGAGCTCCGTGCGCACGCGCTCGTGATCGGGCGCGTGACGCTCACGAGCGGCGCGACGGCCGACTACTACGTCGACGCCAAGCGCGCGATCCTGCGCCCCGAGGGCTTCGCCGCGCTCGGCGCGCTGCTCGCGGCGCAGTTGGAGCAGTGGGACGCCACGGCGGTCGGCGGCATGACGATGGGCGCGGATCCGGTCGCCTGCGCGGCGCTGGCGGGCGGAGCGCGCGCGAAGGCGTTCTTCGTGCGCAAGGACGCCAAGGCTCACGGCCTGCAGCGCCGGATCGAGGGGCCGCTGCTCGACGACGACGACCGTTGCGTGGTCGTCGAGGACGTGGTCACGACCGGCGGCTCGACGCTCGCCGCGATCGCCGCGCTCCAGGATGAGGGGCGGCGCATCTGCGGGGTGATCAGCGTGCTCGACCGGCTCGCCGGGGGCGGCGCCGCGATCGAGGCCGCGGCCGGCGCTCCCTACCTCCCGCTGACCACGATCGACGAGATCTACCCGGAGCGCCCGGACCGCGGATGAACGCCCAAGCCGTTTCCGTGCGGGAGGCGACGCCGGCCGACGTCTCGCTGCTGCTCACGATGATCCGCGAGCTGGCCGAGTACGAGCGTCTCTCCGATCAGGTCGAGACCACCGAGGAGCTGCTCGCGAGCGCGCTGTTCGGCGATGCCGCTTCCGCCGAGGCGCTGATCGCCGAGCTGGACGGCGAGCCGGTGGGGTACGCGATCTTCTTCTCGACGTTCTCGACGTTCCTCGCGATCCAGGGGGTCTGGCTGGAGGATCTCTACGTGCGTCCCGCGCACCGCAAGGCCGGAGCGGGCAAGGCGCTGCTGGCCGCCGTCGCGGCGAAGCTCCGCGAGCGCGGCGGACGGCGCATGGAATGGGCGGCGCTGGACTGGAACGAGCTCGCGCTCGGCTTCTACCGCGGCCTCGGCGCCCATGCGCAGAAGGAGTGGATCACGCATCGCCTGATCGGCGAGGACCTCGACCGCCTGGCCGCGCAGGCTCCCCCGGTCGCCGCCGCGCCACGACGGTAGCCTTCTGCGGGCCGCGCCCTCGTAGTCCAATGGATAAGACGACCGCCTCCTAAGCGGTAGATCCAGGTTCGACTCCTGGCGGGGGCACTCGACCAAGGACGTGCGCTGTCGGAGCGAGCTCGACTTGGTATGTTCGGTCGCGACCGGGGAGCTGAGCCCAGGGGGGGATTGTGCAGATCAAGGTCGGGTTGCTCGTCATTGCCGTTTTGGCTGGTCTCTGTGCAACGGCCACGGGAGCGACCGCCTCCGGCAGCAGACCGCATTGCGAGCGCGGCTATCGCCTCAACGGAAATCAGCGGGTCGGCTTCCAGTGCAGCCGCAGCCACAGACGTTATTCACCCCCGATCTGCTCCGCCGGCTATCAGCTCAGGCATGTCCACGAGCAAAAGCGGCACGTGGCGGAAGGTCGCGGGATCTGCATCGCGCTCCCGCCTTCCCCGCTGCGGCTGTCCGGCAGCGTGTCGAACGTCCACTTCCTCAGCGGTTACCACATGGAAGCCACCTACTCGGTCTCGGGCGCAGGCTGTGCACGGACGAACTGCGCGTGGTACCCCCACGCCTTCGAGCTTCCGGCATCCCAGCCATGCGAGTTTGGCAACGGCATCCAGAAGTGGATTTTCAAAGGCGCGACCTACGACAGCAACGGAACCGAAAACCGATCGGTCGAATTCAACAAATATTTCCCCTCGATCCGGATCTGCCTGTTCGTCGAACACGAGTCGCAGCAGCTCCTGGTCGCTGAAGCAGTGTTCGACACGGTTCATCCATCGGTTCCAATCACGCCACTCACGGTCAACAACGTCTGCTCGTTCAATCCGGGTCTGGGGACGATCCACGAGAGCGGCCCCCTGGTCTACTGGGACACCAACGGCGATGGCGTTGCTGAGTTCGGAGCCGTCAACTACACGGGTGACAGCGCCGTGGACATGGCGTTCGTGCTCAACGCAGGCGTGATCGCATGGGTCGGCTTTTGCTACCCACATGAAACGACCTGGCTGAACGCGCAGCAGTTGATCCAGCAGGCGCAACAACAGCAGCAGCAGCAGCAGCTCCAGCAGCAACTCGTGAGCCCGCAGATGCCGTCGTCGGGTCTGACTCCTGCTTCGCTGAGCGCGGTTGAGGCGCTGGACAACGCGAGGGACGCCCTTGGCAGCAACATCGCAACCTACGAGGACCCCGATCCCTCGGTGGGCACCGTCGAGTACAACGACGGCCAGTGCGGCTATGGCCCCAGCCTCTGCACCGTAGTTGACGACAGCGGCTGATCGCGCGGGGCGCAGCCCCGTTCGCGATCCTCCTCTCGCCGGATCGCCGTCTGGCGCAGAGTTCCCGCCGCTGCCGCCCGCTGCCGTCCACCTCCCTATGGTGGTCGCGTGGCCCGGCCACGTAACCTCCGTCTGCTCAGGAACACGCGGCTTCTTGCCGCGGCGCTAGCGCTAGCGCTCGCGCTCACCGCGTGCGGGGCGGACGCCGCCCGGCGCAGCTCCCACCCGCCGCCCTTCCAGCATTTCGCCGGCAGCTTCTACGCCGTCTCGGCCAAGCTCCCGGCGCGCCCGGGCGTGCTGCTTCGCTACCGGCCCTTCACGACGGGACTGCCGCCCGGCGGCAAGGCCTGGCTGATCCTCTACACGACCCGGCGAGCCAACGGCTCGATCGGCCTCGCCAGCGGGATCGTGCTCACGCCCTCGGGCGCGGGCTCATCGCCGCTGCCCGTGATCGCCTACGCGCACGGGACCAGCGGCATCGCCCAAGGGTGCGCGCCGTCGGTGGTCCCCGGCGGCGAAGGACCGTTCTACTCGGGGATCCCGGCCGTGCAGCAGGTCGTCAAGCAGGGGTGGGCGATCGTCGCGCCCGACTACACCGGCTTGGGAGCGGCGGGCCCGGTGTCCTACCTGATCGGGCCCGAAGAGGCTCGCTCTGTGCTCGACTCTGTGCGCGCCGCCCGCGAGCTGCCCGTCGTCTCGCTCTCGAAACGCACGGTCGTCTGGGGTTACTCGCAGGGAGGGCAGGCGGCGCTGTGGACGGGCGCGCTCGCCCCCTCCTACGCAGCCGACGTCAAGCTCTCCGGCGTGGCGGCGATGGCGCCCGCGACGGAGCCGGCGGTTTTCCTGGACAGGGCCGAACGCAACCCGACGGTGGAGGCGTTCTCCGCGTACACCCTGGGGGCCTTCGCCGCGACCTATCCGGACGTGCACATGGAGAACTACGTCAGAGCCGGCGCGCTGGCCACCGTGCGGGCGGTCGCCTCCAAGTGCCTGGGCGGCCCCGAACCGGCTCCCAAGTACGTGGAATCGCTGCCCGGCGAACCGTGGCCGTTCACCGCGCCGCTCACCTCCGGCGCGCTCGGCCGGCGGCTGGGGCAGAACGTCCCCACCCGGCATATCGGCGTCCCGGTGTTCGTCGCGCAGGGGCTCTCCGACGAATTCGTCCTGCCCGAAGTCCAGGTGCGCTGGGTGGCGCAGCGATGCGCCGCCGGCCAGAGCATGGAATACCGGACCTACCCGGGGCGGACGCACACCACGCTCGACGACGAAGACTCGGCGCTGATCGGCGACCTCTTCCCCTGGACGGCGCAGCGCCTCGAAGGGCGCCCCCAGGCGCCCGGCTGCAGGACGACCGTCGGCTGAGCGCCGCCCGCGGGCGCAGACGCAACGGGGGCTGGGCGAAGCGGCAAAGGGGCGCCGATCTTCCTGCGATCGGCGGCTCCGTGCCCGCGCGGGTGAAGCCTCCAGGTGCGGATTCGGGCAGTGCACCGCTCAAGTTCCGCGGCCCATGGATCGATAGGGCCGCATAAGCGCGCTCGACGGGCGCGCAGGGAGCATCGACCAGACCATGCCCGACACGCCAGACGCCGCGCCCGACGAGCCGACCGCAGGCGGCCACCCCGGCATGCCGCCCGAGCAGCCGCGGCCGCTCCCGATCTCCGCGCTCCCGGCCGCCAACGGCGCCACTCCAGACGCCGAGCCGCCCGCCACCGAGCAGGAGCCGCCCGCGCCCTCGCGCTTCTCGCTCGACAACGTCAACTGGGTCCGCTGGGTTCTGGCCGCGGTCGTGCTCGCCGCCGGGGCCGTCGCCTCCGGGCTCGGCGCCCGCGCGATCGCACGCTCCGACGCCGACAGCGCGCGCACAAACTTCCAGCACGCCTCCGCGGGCGCGGCCGGGGCCGTAAAGCTCGCCCTCGCCCACCAGGACGGCGTGCTCGCCACCTCTGGCACCTACCTCTCGAAGAACCCCGAAGGCAGCGTCGCCGAATTCAAGAGCTGGTCGCAGTGGGCACGCCTGCTGCACAACCACCCCGAGCTCGAATCGCTCAGCCTGATCGCACTCGTGCGCGCGCCGGAACTCCAGGCCTTTCACGACCACCTGGCCGGGATCCCCTACAAGCCTCCCACGGTGACCACCAGCCGGACGGCGAGCACGACGGGCTCCATCTCCTCCTCGAGCGCCAAGACGTCCGCCGCGACGCCTCCCGCGCCCACGCTGACGCCGAACGGGCGCACCTACGAATGCCTGCCGATCGGCACCCTCGGGCGCAGCGCGGCCTCGCAGCCGGCCGGCAGCTTCGACGAGTGCTCGGCAAACCACGCTCTGCTCGCCACCCGCGACAGCGGCAACAGCCTCTACGCGAACGTCTCGGCGGCCGGCGGCGGCCAGGCGCTTGAAGTGCTGACGCCGATCTACCGCCACAACGTCACGCCCGCGGGAGACGCCGCGCGGCGCGCCTCGTTCGCCGGCTGGGTGCGCGAGGTGATCGCGCCGGCCGTGCTCCTGTCCGAGTCGATGAAGGGGCTCCCCGAAGGCGCCGCGCGCCTGCGCCACCGCGCCGGGCACGCCGACGACGTCTACGTGTACGGCACGCCGCCGGCGGCGCCGCTCACGACAACCGCCTCGTTCGGCGCCGGCTGGTCGCTGCGGACCTTCGCGCCGACGCCCTCGGAGACCCTCGGCGACCACTCCGACGCGATCGCCCTGCTCGTGACGGGTCTCGTCGCGACCCTGCTCGCCGCCGCGCTGGTGCTCGGCCTGCGCCGCCGTCCCGAGCGCGTAGTGACCGTCGCCGCGCCCGAGTCCTCGCCGCCGCCCGCGCCGCGCGAAGATCTCTACGACGCGCTGACCGGGCTTCCCAACCGCGGCCTGACGCTCGACCGCGCGGAGCGGATGCTCGCCCGCGCCGGGCGCAACTCCTCGATCATGGTCGGCGCGCTGTTCGTCGACATCGACTGGTTCAAGGACGTCAACGAGAAGCTCGGCCAGGAAGCCGGCGACCAGCTGCTGAAGATCGTCGCCGACCGGCTCGAGGCGACGGTCCGCACCCACGACACGGTCGGCCGCTACGGCGGCGACGAGTTCGTGATCATCGTCGAATCGCCGGTCCGCGGGATGCGCCTGGACTCGCTCGCCCGCCGCATCATCGAGGCGCTGCACAAGCCGGTCGAGATCGAGGGCTTCGGCCCCAGCTTCTTCCTCACCGCGAGCATCGGCGTCGCGTTCGGCCGCTACGCGACCCCCGACGACCTGCTGCGCGACGCGCACATGGCGCTGTTCGCCGCGAAGGCGGCCGGCAAGGACCGCTACACGCTGTTCAACGCCAACATGCGCTCGATCATCGAGGGCCGCGGGGTGCTCGAGGTCGAGCTCAACACCGCGCTGCAGGAAGGCCAGTTCTCGCTGCTCTACCAGCCCGTCTACGAGCTCTCCTCGCGACGCGTCGTGGCGCTCGAGGCGCTGCTGCGCTGGGAGCACCCGACGAAGGGCGAGATCGCCCCCTCCGACTTCATCCCGCTCGCGGAGGAGAGCGGCTTGATCGTGCCGATCGGGCGCTGGGCGCTCGAACAGGCCTGCGTCCAGGCCGCCGCGTGGAACGTCTCCGGCCACCGCGTCGCCGTCGCCGTGAAGGTGTCCGCCAACCAGATCAACCGCGACGGCTTCCCGACCGACGTGCTGCGCGCGCTCCAGCAGTCCGGCCTGGACCCCTCGCTGCTCGCGCTCGAGATCGCCGAGAGCACGGTCATGGAGGACAAGGAGGCCGCCGCGCAGCGCCTGCACGCGCTCAAGCAGCTAGGCGTGCGGATCGCCGTCGACGACTTCGGCAGCGGCTATGCCTACCGCGCGGACCTGCAGAAGATGCCGATCGACTTCCTGAAGGTCGACCGTGGCTCGCTCGACGCAGGCGAAGACGAGGACTACCGCAGCTGGCTGCTCGAGGCGATCCTCGTGTTCGGCCGCGACCTGTCGCTGACCGTGATCGCAAAGGGCGTCGAAAGCCAGCAGCAGGTCGACGCGCTTCAGGCGATGGGCTGCACGATGGCCCAGGGCTTCTTCCTCGGCGAGCCCGTCCCGGCCGACGGGGTCGGCGGGCTCTTCGCGACGCCTGCCGCCGCCGCGGCCGCAGCGGGCCTGCCCGCTCCCGAGCAGCTGCCGCCGCTCGGCGAGTCGCCCGCGAGCATGCAGTAGCCCGCCCGGGCGGGCGCTAGGCCAGCCGCGCGGTCCAGATCTGGTGGAGGATGTCGTAGCTCTCGTGCTGGACCCCGTGCGCGTCGAGCACCTCACGCGCGCGGCTGAGCAGCCGCTCACGATCCTCAGGAGCGAGGGTCGCGACCCAGCTGAACGAGGCGATCAGCGCCAGGATCGCCTCGCGGTCGAGGTCGCGGCGCGTCGTGACCGTGCTCTCCCGCACCGGGCCGAACGCGTCGTCCTCTTCCAGCGCCGCCGCCGCGGGGCGCGCGTCGAAGGCCGGGTGCCGGGGACGCACCTCGGTGATCATCTCGCCCAGCTCCCGGCTCCAGTCCGTGTCGAGCACCGGCGCGGTGCGCAGGATCGCCACGCCCCCGCCGGGCCGCAGCACCCGCTTGATCTCCGGCATCGCGCGCTGCTCGTCGAACCAGTGGAAGGCGTCGGCGGCGAGGACGGCCTGCACGCTGGCCTCCGGAAGCGGGATCTCCTCGGCGCGGCCCGCGCGCACGCGCTCGGCGCCGATCGTCCCCGCCAGCAGCTCCCTGGTGTCCTCGAGCGGCTCGACCGCCGTCAGCTCGAGGCCGGCCTCGAGCAGCGCGCCGGAGAGCTGCCCGGTGCCGGCGCCCAGCTCGAGCACCGGCGCGCCCTGCGCGAGCCCCAGCTGCTCGACGAGCTCCGCGACGACGCTCGCGTCATAGCGCGGGCGCGCGCGATCGTAGCCGGCGGCGTCGCGGAAGCCGCCGACAAGTGGGTGCAGCTCGCTGCCCTGTGGCGCCCCCGCGCTCATCCGCGGCGGATCTTCGCAGAGCGCCGGACGGCGCGGCGGACAGCTCGCCGCCGGGCGCCCGGCGGCGGGGCCGGATGATCCGGGAGCGGCGCGCCGTCGTAGTAAACGGCTGCAGACACACCCATCCGAACCGATCAAGGGGGAGACATGAGCTCGCCACAGCAGCTCGCAGAGCAGGACGACGCGTTGCCGCGCCACGACGGAGCGGAGCGGGGCCCGACGCGGCTCGGCTTCCTCAAGGGCGCCGCCGTGGCGGCCGGCGGGGCCGCGGGCCTCGGGGTGCTCGGCCCGGGCGCCACGGCCTTCGCGCGGGCGCGCCCGCACGGGCCCACGAAGGGCGACGTGGCGATCCTGCAGGCGGCGCAGATCGCCGAGGCGCTCGCCGTCACGACCTACTCCAACATCATCTCCTCGGCGCCGTTCTTCAAGAACCTCGAGTCCGACGACCAGGGCTACCTGAAGGCGGCCCTGCAGGAGGAGATGTCGCATTACCTGCTCGAGGAAAGCCTCACGAAGAAGAAGGCCGGCTTCACGACCTTCTACTTCCCGAAGAACATGTTCGCCGACGCCCAGACGACGCTGAACACGCTCGTCTCGCTGGAGGACGCGTTCATCGCGGCCTACCTGGTCGGAGTGCGCCAGTTCAGCACGGCCGACCTGCGGGTGACCGCGGCGCGGATCATGGGCATCGAGAGCGACCATCGCACGCTCGCCCGCGTCGTGGCCCCGGGCGTCGCCTCCTCAGACGGCGGTCCGATCGAGTCGGTCACCGGCCTCCAGAAGCAGGCCGAGTCGGTCGATCCCCCGAACAACAACGGCTACGAGCGGACGCTTGGCTTGAAGAACATCGGCCAGGCCGTCGAAGCGCTGCTGCCGTTCGCGGAAGTGAAGGCGGCCGAAAAAGCCGGCTTCGACACGACCAAGCCGTACAAGTTCGAGCCGTTCACGCCGAAGCTGCCGGGCAAGCTCGGCGAATTCCACTCGGTGAAGGGGTAGGGCCGGCGGGCGGCCGGCGCGCCGCGGGCGCGCCGGTGGCGCCCCGGGCCCTAGCCGCCGTCGGCGTCCTTGAGCCCTCGCGCGCCTGCGCGTTCGTCTTGGAGCTCGCGCGCGCTCGTGCGTTCGACCATCGCGGCGTTGTTCGGCTCGCCGTCGGCCTGGTCGTGTTCGCTCTTGAGGCCGAACGTCTCGCTGCCGGAGAGCAGCACGGTGCCCGCTTCGCCCGTCAACGTGCCGCTTTTCTTACCGTTCAGCGAGTAGATGTGGTCGATGTCGTCTTTGATCGGCGGGTCGAAGTCTCCGATCTTCCCCGTCACGACGCCCGTGAAGGTGCCGTAGTCGACCCCGCCGATGCTGACTTCGAGCGCCTCGCCACGCGTGATCGTGCACGGCTGGCAGTCGCCGGCGAGTTCGCCGCTCCAGGGCAGCAGCACCGGGACGACGGTCACGTCGCCGCCGCAGGAGTACAGCGTCAGCGAGCTCGTCTCTGCCATCGCTTCGGTCGCGCTCGGGTCGCTCAGCACCTCGGCTCCCGTGACTTCGCACTTCACGTTCGTGACGCCGCGCTGGGCGGAGAGCTGGATTTTGACGTTGAAGGTCCCGCTCGTCGGGACTTCGACCGATTCGCCGGCGGGGATACGGGCGCGCTGGCCGTGCGGCCCGTCTTCGATGTACCACTGGTCCGCGCCGGCGGACGCGGGCGCGAACAGCGCGGCGGCGGCAAGAGTCAGCATCATGCGCTTCAAGTCAGCCCCCCTTTTTGACCTGGTCACCCGCAGGCAGGCGGGGTATCCGCCTGCTCACCGGAAATCTGAGCGGCTCGGAGGATCGCGCTCCGTTGATCCACTGCCCCTCTGCAGCGAGCCAATCGTGAAGATATAGATCTGTCCCGACCCGCGTGCGCCGCCGCCCGCCCCGGATAGGGTTCCCGTGACCGCACCGGCCGCGCGGCCGAAGACCGGCGCTCTCGAAAGGACCCAGTGAAGCTCAACCGCCCCCACCCGCTGCCGCTGCTCGCGCTCGCCGCCGCTGCGGTGCTCGCCGGCTGCGGGGGTGGCGGATCGAGCACGAGCACCAAGACGAGCGGCACGGCCGCGACGGCGCCGGGCTCGACGGCGAGCACTCCCGCCGGCCTGCGTCAGCAGGTCGCCGAATGCCACCGCCTGGTCCACAACACGAAGAGCCTGCCCGCGAGCTCGAAAGCCAAGCTCGAAGCGGCGTGCGACAAGGCGGCCCAGGGCGACACCGCGGCCGTCAAGCAGGCCGCGCGCGAAGTCTGCGAAGAAGTGGTGTCCCGCGCCACGCTCCCGGGGGGCTCGACCGCCCGCCGGCAGGCGCTGGCAGCTTGCCGCAGGTGACGGCGGCTCGGCGCTAGTCCTCGGCGGCGTAGAGCGACTCGCCGGCGATCCTGCGCCCGGAGCCGTCGTACAGCCTGATGTCGAGCAGGTCGTGGCGGTAGTCGTCAGGCGCGATCAGCGTGAATCGCTCCTCGACGAGCTCGCACTGGTCCACGGCGAGGTCGGCCAGCTCGGCGCTCGCCACTGCGCCGCCCGAGACGAGCGGCCGGCCCCAGACGAGGGTCATCGACGCGACCGCGCCGCCCTCGCCGCGCCAGCTGCCGATCACCTCGTCGCAGAGGTCGAGCGTCCAGTCGGGGTTGCGCTCCGCCGTTTCGGCCGTGAAGTCGACGGTGGCGAGAAAGTCCGAGGGCTCGCCGTCCTCGCCGCCCGGCAGGTAGCGGACGTAGCCGAACAGCTCGTAGCCGCCGCTCGTCGCGGCCGTCGCCGGCACGTACGTGCGTCCGTGCCAGCTGCGGTCGGGGTACCAGGTGATCCCCTGCGGCTCGCCGAGATCGTCCGGCGGTTCTTCGAGCGCGAGCGCCGCGGCGAGGAACTCCTCGCGCAGGCGCGCCTCCCAGCGGCCGTACGGGAGCGCGTCCTGGGGCGGCTCCGCGGCGAAGCGCGGTACGAAGCGCGGCTCGGGGGGCATCGGCCTGGAGCGTAGATGGTTGGCCCGGCCGCGGTGCGGGCGGCGCCCGGGCCTAGGTCTCCCGCAGCAGCCGCGCGGCGTCCTCGGGCGCGACGATGTCGAGGTTCACGTCCGTCGACAGCTCGAGGCCGGCGATGTGGGTGAGCCGCGGCATCACGTCGATCCGCCAGCAGAACTGCTCGGCGCCGAGCGGCGCGGTCCTGATCCACATGTTCAGCGGCGGGTTGGCCCCGAGGCGCCTCGACAGCCGCCGCAGGCCGTCGTGGAGCAGCGCTGCCCCGGTCGGTCCGTCGTCCTCGAACCGCGCCCGCGGCACGCGCGGCGCGAGCATCAGCTGGAACGGCAGCCGCGAGGCGAACGGCGCGAGCAGCACGGCCTCATCGTCGATCGCGACGATCCGCTCGCCGCGCCGGACCTCCTCGGCAACGACATCGCCGAGCAGGTTCTGGCCCATCGTGCGCGTCGCGTAGGCGGCGGCGCGCTCGCGCTCTCGTGCGACGGCGGCGGGCACGAAGTCCAGCGCGTACAGCTGCGCGTGCGTGTGCGGCAGCGACGCGCCGGCCTCACGCCGCTCGTTGACGATCAACTGCACGTAGGGGCTGGCCGCGTGCACGCGCATCCGCTCGCGCCAGACCTCGACGGCCGCCTCCATCTGCGCGGCCGATACATCGGCGAGCGAGATCACGGGCTCGGGGGCGTTGATGATCACCTCGTGCGCGCCGCTCGCCGGCAGCGTCGTGAAGAGGGCGGGCGCCCCGCGCCCGCCTTCGCCGTCCGGGGACTCGGCGGACGCGGCCGCGGACGGCGCCGCGCCGGCGGGCCGCGGCTCGAGGGCCGGGTAGAGGTTCGGCACGACGCGCACGGTCCAGCCCGGCGAGTCGGGCGGCCCGCCGCCGGGGCGCACGGCGTACAGCTCGGGCGGTGTGCGGTCCTCGTGGCCCTCGGCGAACGGGTCCTGCTCGGGGTCGATCGGCTCGGCGGGGGTGCAGCGCGGCTCGCCGCCGGGCCGCCGGCTGCGCTCGCCGGCGACGATCGTGCGGTGCCCGGTCAGGGGGTCGATGCGAACCTCGGGCAAGCGCTCAGCTGCCGATCGCGTAGCGCAGCACGTCGCGTTCCAGCTTGGCCGCGTCGGGATACGGGCCCTGGTGGACGTACTCGCCGCCGTGGCTGTTGAAGAACACGGTGACCGGGGTGAAGCTCGACCCCGTGATGGCGCTCCCCGCCGTGCCCGCCGCGTCGAAGTAGCTCGGGTACGGGACCGGGTAGGAGCGCAGGAACGCTTCGGCGGCGCCCTTCGAGCTGTCGCCCGAGTCGACGCCGACGAACGCGACCTGGCGCCCGCGCGAGGTCGAGACCTGCTGGAAGGCGCCGAACTCCGCGCGGCAGGGTTCGCACCACGACGCCCACTTGTTGATCACCACGGGGCGGCCGCGCAGGGACGCGAGCCGTGCGCGCAGCCCCCCGAGCCCCCCGCCGAGCAGCTCGCCGGCCTGGGCGTGCAGGGCCGCGAGCGCCGGGGGCGAGCCGCCCAGCCGCGCCTGCATGGCCGCCGGCGTCAGGCGGCTCGCGCTCTGGTTCGCGCTCGATCCGCCGCCCAGCTCCAGCAGCCCGACCGTGACGAGCGCCACGATCCCCGCCGCCACGACGATCACGGCGATGCGCTGGGGGCTCACGGCGCTAAGCCTCGCAGATGCGCCGCGCGGGGATGACGGTCCCGCCTGCCCACTCGGTGCGGCCGCAGGCCGCGCGGCCCTTGGATCGCGTCGCGGCGTGCTATATCCTGGGGTTACCCAGAGCCGGGGCGCAGAGGGTCTCCGGCAGTGCGCCAGGCGGGCGCATATCCCTTTCGAGCCGCGTCGAAGCCGTTTCGGCGGCGGTTCTGTCTCGAAGTCCACAGCCTTCTATGGCCGAGTCCACCTCAGTGGCCGTCGCGGCCACGACCATTCCGAGTTCCGCTGAGATCGCGCGAGCCGAAGCGCTCGTGCGCGAGGCGTTCCTGCACGACGGCGAGGATGCGTCCGTCGCGCTCGCTCCCGGCACCCCGCGGCGCCGCGCGCTCGACGAGGCGCTGGCCGAGCTGGAGGAGAACCCGAAGGCAAAGCAGCCCTCGACCGCGTGGCGCCGCGAATTCTCGCTGCTGCTCGGGCTAGAACGGCTGCTCTCGGAGGAGGAGCCCAAGCTCGCCGACGGCACCGTGCTCTCCGCGCACCAGGTCGACGCGCTGTCCGGCACGCTGGCGGCGCTGCTGGCCGAGGCGCAGCGCACGAGCGCCTCGAACGGCCGCGCCGCCGCGTCAGCCTCGCCGGAGCTGCTCGCCTCGGCGGACATCCTCGGCCCGGACGAGCCGGCGCCGGCGGCCGAGGAGGACGCACAGCCTCCGGCCGAGGACGAGGCGGAGGACGAGGACGACGAGGACGAGGACGAGGATCTCGACGACGACGAGGACGAGGACGACGACGAGCTCGGCCCCGTCGCGCGAGCCGCTCCCGACGAGGACGACGAGCTCGAGGACGACGAGGACGACGAAGAGGATGAGGATGGGCTCGCCGACGACGACAGCGCGGGCGAGGGCCCCGAGGACGTGGCCGAGCCCGAGGGCGATGAGGAGCCGCGCGACTGGGTCGAAGAGGACGACGAGGAGGAGGCGCTCGGCGAGCAGCCCGAGGACCCGAACGCCGCGAAGCGCTTCTGGTTCGAGCACGCGACGGGCGCGGGCAAGACGGTCGCCGCGCTGGGCTTCGTGGAGGCCTCCCAGACCGGCGGCGTCCTGATCCTGACGCACCGGCGCAACCTCGTCGACCAGTTCCTCGGCGAGCTCCGCGACCGCGGCTACTCGAAGCGGATCAGCAAACCGCTTTTGATGGGCCCACCCGCCCAGGACCCCGGCAACGGGCCGGTCACCGTCGAGACCTACCAGTGGTTCGTGCGCAACGCGGGCAAGATCTCGAGCGCGTACACGATCGTGATCTGCGACGAGGCGCACACCGCGCTCGGCGAGAAGACCTCGAGCGCGATCCGCAACTGGACCGGTCCGATCTTCATCGGCATGACGGCCACGGGCGCGTTGATCGCCCGGCACGTCACCGACCTGTTCCCGACACAGACCTCCCGCTTCGACCTGGCGCTGGCGGCCCGGCGAGGCGTGATCGCGCCGCTGCGCTGCGTGCGTATCTCACCCGGCGTCGGCGTCCGCACGATCGCGAAGGTGCCGCTCCGGCGCGGCGAGATCGACACCGAGTTCGACCAGGACGAGCTCGCGAAACTGCTGGACCAGCATCCGTTCAACATCGCCGTCGCGAACCTCTACAAGACCCGCTTCAACGGCGTTCCAGGCGTCGTCTACGCCGCCGGCGTGAAGCACGCCTACAACCTCGCCGAGGCTTTCCGCGCCGAGGGGCTGAAGGCACAGGCGGTCTCGGGCGAAACGCCCAAGCGCGAACTCGTCGACATCCTCGCCCGCTACGAGCGCGGCGACATCGACGTGCTGATCAACGCCCAGCTCCTCGCCGAGGGCTGGAACAGTCCCCGCGCGACGGTCTGCGTGCACCTTGCCCCGACGGCTTCCAAGCGCATCTACCAGCAGCGCGTCGGTCGCGTGACCCGTCGTCACCCCGGCAAGGAGGCCGGGCTCGTCGTGGACTTCGTGCACCCCGCGACCAAGCACGACGACCCGGTCGTGACGCTGCATTCGCTGCTCGACCGCGACGTCTACCGTGGCGGCGCGATCGTCGTCGGGCCGGTGCGCCGCGGCCGCGGCCGGCGCATGCGCGTGGAGCGCCGTGTGCTGCCGGTCTGCGCGGAGGAGGAGCGCCGTTTCGCTGTCTTCGAGCGCGAGCTCTGGCGCATCGCCGTCGAGCATCTGGACTACGGCGAGCAGCACCTCTGGGCGGCGCTCGCCGGCGCCCGCGTGGCGCCCAACGGCTGGCGCCGGGCGCGCGCGATGCTGCACTTCGACCGCACCGGCGAGCTCAAGAGCCGCTTTCTGATCACCGCCGTCAAGCGCAACAAGAACCCGCAGCTGCGCCTGCGCGCGCTGGCCGACATCGCGGCGCTGCGCGACCCCGACGCCTTCGACGAGGCGATCGACATCATCGGCGCGTGGCCGCGCGAGGAGCGCAAGGAGGCGACGAAGATCATGCTGCGGGCGCTGGTCGAGCGGCGCATCGGCCGCCGCGACCAGGCCAACGCGTGGATCTGGCGCCTCGCCGAGTACACCCGCGACGTGCACGAGGAGTACGCCGTGCAGCGCTGGCCGGAGACGAAGCGGCTGCTCGGCCTGCTCGTCAACTCCTCCGGCGGCGCCCACGCCCGCAACGCCCGCCGGCTGATCCACGCCGCGCGCAAGCAGGACCGGCGCCTCGCCGCCGCGCTGCTCGCCGCCGCGCTGGCTCACACGCCCGAGGCCGAGGAGGCGCTGCGCGGCGCCCGCACGCGCATGGCACGCAAGCCGCCCGCGCTCGCGCGCGAACTGCTTCGCAACTTCCCGAAGCGCAGGGCCAGGAACGCGCGCCGGCGCCGGAAAGGCGCGAAGGCCACCGGCGAGGCTCCAGTCGGGGCGACGCTCGCCGCCGGCCAGGAGCGCGGCGGGCGCGCGGTCACGGCTGAGTCGAACGGCGCCGGGCCGGCCGCCGGACGCTCCGGAGAGGCCGCCGAGGCCAAGAGCACAGCGCAGGGCAACGGCGCGCGCGAGCCGGACGGCGCCCGCGGCGACGGCGATGGCGCCTCCGGCGCGGGTCGCAGCAGGGCGCGGGCCGGACGCCGGGGTCGGGCCGGCAGCAGAGGCGAGGATCGCCGCGACGACGGTGGCGACGATGACGACCGCGCGGCCGGCGGCGGCAACGGTGCAGCCGGTAGAAACGGTGGCGCCGAGGGCGAGGACGAGCAGCGCCTGATCGCCTAGCGGCGGCTCGGTGCCCCGCCGATCGCGTCCTGCAGTCGGCTGCTGAGCCGCGACTCTCTTTCGAACCGCAGCCGCGCGCGGCGCATGCGCTCTCCACCCGGCGGATAGCGCCGGCGCGCCCAGGGGGAACTGGGCCGCGCCAGCCGCACAGCCCCGACCAGGCCGACCGGTGCGAGGAACAGGCCGACGGCGCCCAGCATCATGCGGCCCTTGAGGATCGCCACGATCGCGACGCCCAGCGAGAGCGCGATCGTGGCGCTGACCGTGACGGCCGAGCCCGGATCGTCGAGTTCGAACGGCCGCACGCCGATCACGACGAGCAGCCCGACGGTCGCGACGACCGCGACGGCCTCGAGCGAGCTGCGGCCCTCCTGGCTCCAGTAGACGTCCTGCAGGCGCGTCCACAGCGCGAACTCGTCGAGCGTGAAGCCGACGCCGACCCCGAAGACCGCTGCGACGATCCCGCCCCACGGCTCGCTGAGGTGCAGCCCGAGCCCGAGGAAGCCTGCGCCGATCATCAGGAAGATCCCCCACACGAAGTGGTGCAGATGCAACCCGTCCGAGGTCTCGACGCCGCCGGGCCACCAGCTGAAGCGGCGCGTCATGCGCGCGCTGGTACGGATCGCAAGGAACGCGATCAGCATCGCCGCGAGGGCCACGAACGCGTGCTGGCGACCATGATCAGCTACGACGAGGTCGTAGATGTGCCTGATCGGGAAGACGCTCGCGATCATGTGGGTTCCTCGGACCGTGCGCGCCCCCGCTTTAGGCGTGCGCGCAGTGCGCCGTCAGCGCTCTGACGGCAGCTCCAGGCTAACCCGGGGGCCGCAGGTGCACCTCGCCGGAGCCGAGCGCCGTGCGACCGCCTCCCTCGAGCGCGACCACGAGGCGCCCGTCGCCGTCGATCCCCTGCGCGACCCCGCTCCCGGCCGCGCCTGCTCGCCCGGCGCCTGGAGGCGCTGGCCCCCAGCTGACCTCTCGCCCTCGCAGCGCGTCGCGCTCGGAGAAGGCCGCCAGCGTCAGCTCCGGCGGCTCTGCGAGCCGCAGGGCGAGCGCGTCGATCAGCGCACCCAGGAGCGGCTCGGTCGCATCGGGCGCGAGCCCCAGCGTCGCCGCGGTCTCGCGCAGCTCGCCGGGCAGCTCGCCGAGCTCGACCGCGACGTTCAGCCCGATGCCGAGGACCGCCCAGTTTTCCTCGGAGCCGCCCACCCGCGCCTCGATCAGGATGCCGGCGAGCTTCGCAAGCTGCTCATCGCGTTCGAGCACGACGTCGTTCGGCCACTTGATGCGCGCCGCGCCGCGCCGCTCCGCTCCGGGCGAGCCGTCGACGGCGTCGGACACGGCGAGCGCGGCGGCGAGCGGCAGCAGGCGCGGCGCGGGGCGAAGCACGAGCGAGGCCAGCAGCGAGCTGCCCGGCGGCGCGGCCCAGCGCCGTCCCTGCCGGCCGCGCCCTGCTGTCTGCTCGCCGGCGGTCACCAGCGAGCCGTGCGGCGCGCCGGCGCCGGCGAGCTCGCGCGCCCGCTCGTTCGTCGAATCGGTCACACGCAGATGCAGGCGCGGGCGCCCGAGCACGGCCGCGGCATCTGCGGGCGGCGCCTCAGGCGCCGGGCTCACCGGGGCCGACCAGCAGCTCGTCGTGGCGCTCGGCCTCGAGCAGGTCGGCCGCCGAGCCGCGGTTCACGGCCAGCGCGAGCATTCCCAGCCCGTCTTTGTAGAGCAGCAGCCCGCCGGGATGCACGTCTGCGAACGTGCGGGCGAAGGTCGCGTGGTAGGTGCGCCCGCCGGACTTGACCCACACGTCTTCGCCCAGCTTGAGCCCGAGGTCCGCGACCTGCTCGGTCTGGCCGTCGAGGATCAGGTTGCCGAACGTGTCCGAATGCAGCACGTGCAGCTCGAGCCCGGCGTCGGTCATCACCGCGACGGGGATGTTCAGCCGCCGCAGGCCGTCCGGCGGAAGCGGCTCGCCGAGGTCGGCGATCGGCGTCCCGGCAGCGAGCGCCGCTGCGACAGGGGCGAAGATGTCGCGCCCGTGGAACGTCGGCGACACGGGCTCCAGGCGTTCGGGCGTGTTCTCGACGTCATAGGCCTCGGCGACGCCGCCGAGCCGTTCGCAGACGGGCATCAGCAGGCCGTTGTCCGGCCCGACGAGCAGGCGTCCCTCGTCGACCGTCCGCATCGCCACCGCGCGGCGGCCGCGGGCGCCGGTCGTGCCGACGCCCGGGTCGACGACGGCGAGCAGGATCGCGTCGGGTAGGTATGGCAGCGTCGCGCGCAGCACGATCGCGCCGGTGTGGACGTCGTGCCGGGGGATGGAGTGCGTCAGGTCGATCACCCGCGCCTGGGGGCAGCGCCGCGCGATCACCGCATGGCAGACGCCGACGAACTCGTTGCCGAGGCCGTAGTCAGAGAGGAAGGTGATGACCGGAGCTGTCACGGCGCTGACTGCTTATCAGTCGCGTCGGCCAACAGCGCGGCGAGCAGGCCCTCGACGTCATGGCGCTCGGCCTCGACATGCGGCTCGAGCCCCGCCTCGCGCAGCGAGGCGCTCGTGACCGGGCCGATCGAGACGAGCCGGCTGCGCGGCGAGATCGCGCTCGGGCCGCCGATCGTCTCCAGGAAGTTGCGCACGGTCGAAGAGGAGGTGAACGTGATGTAGTCGGCCTCGGCGGCCGCCGCGAGCGCCGCCGGCGTGGGCGCCTCGGCGACCGTCTCGTACACGTCGAGCACGTCGACCTCGACGCCGCGCTCGCGCAGCGCGTCTGGAAGCACGTCGCGCCCGCCGGCGGCCCGCGCGATCAGCGCGCGCCGAGCGGGGCGCTCGCCGTAGGCGTCGACGAGCGCCGCGACGAGCGCCTCGGCGAGCGCCTCCCGTGGCACGACGTCCGGCCGGATGCCGTGGCGCGCGAGCTCCTGTGCGGTGCTTTCCCCGACAGCCGCGACGCGTGCGCCGGCCAGCGCGCGGGCGTCCCGAGGCGGCTCCGCGGCGGCGAGCCGCTCGAAGAAGGCCTGCACGCCGTTCGCGCTCGTCACGCAGATCAGGTCGTAGGGGGAGGGGTCCAGCGCCGGCCCGGGGATCGCCTGCACGCGGATCACCGGCGCCTGCACGACCCTCGCGCCGAGCTCGGCGAGCGAGCGTGCGAGCCCGCTCGACTGCGCCCGCGCGCGGGTCACCGCCACCGTCAGCCCCGCGAGCGGCCGCGGCGAGAGCCACGCCAGCTCCTGCGAGAGCGCTGCGACACCGCCGACGACCGTAACCGACGGAGGCCTCACGTCGGCCTCGCTGACGACCTGAGCGATGTCCGCCAGCGTCGCCGTGACCGTGCGTTGATGGGGCAGGGTGCCGGCTTCGACCACGGCGACCGGCTCGCTCGGGTCGCGCCCGGCGTCGAGCAGCCCGCGGACGATATCCGGCAGGGCCCGCACGCCCATGTAGAAGACGAGCGTGCCTGGGAAGGCCGCGAGCGCGGCCCAGTCCAACCCGGGCGCTCCGCCGCCGGCCCCGTCCTCGCTCCTGTGGCCGGTCACGAGCGCGACCGCGCTCGCCACGTCGCGGTCGGTCACGGGGATCCCCGCATACGCGGGCGCCGCCAGGCCGGCGGTGATGCCCGGGACGATCTCGTACGGGATGCCATGCTCGCGCAGCACGCGCGCCTCCTCGCCGCCCCGCCCGAACACGAACGGGTCGCCGCCCTTCAGCCTCAGCACGGTCCTGCCCGCCTGCGCGTGGCCGAGCATCAGCTCCTCGGTCTGCTTCTGGGGCACCGCATCGCCGCCGCCCTCCTTGCCGACGAACACGAGTTCGGCGTCCGGGCGGGCGCCGTCGAGCGCGCCCGGCCCGACGAGCCGGTCGTAAAGGATCACGTCGGCGGCGGCGATCAGCTCCAGCGCGCGGGCCGTCAGCAGGCCGGGGTCGCCGGGCCCGGCGCCGACGAGGTAGACCCGCCCCGGGCCGCCCTCAGCGGGCATCGTCCGGGCTCTCCGGCGCGACGGCGAGCGCCGGGCCGCCGCCGGACGTTCGGCGCGCACGCTCGAGCAGCTCGTCGGCTCCGACCACGAGCAGCCGCCCCGCGACCTCGCGGCCGAGACGCTCCGGGTCGGATTGCTCGCCGGCGAGCTCGTCGGAGGCCCAAGCCGACCCATCGGGCAACCCGACCCACGCCCGCAGCGTCAGCGTGCCGTCCCCGGCCGTGCGCGCGTGGGCACCGAGCGGCGTGTGGCAGTCGGCGCCGAGCTCGCGGGCGAGCGCCCGCTCCGCGCGCAGCGCGGCGAGCGTCGCCTCGTCGCCGATCCGCTGCGCCTGCTCCCGTGCATCGTCATCGTCCGCGCGGCCCTCGAGCGCGAGCGCGCCCTGGCCGGGAGCCGGCACGAACGCGCCCGGGTCGAGCAGCCCGCCGGCCTCGGCCTCGCGGCCCAGCCGTTGCAGCCCGGCGCGCGCGAGCACGATCGCGTCGAGCCCGTCGCCGGCGGCGAGCTTCGCCAGCCTCGTGTCGACGTTGCCGTGCAGCGGCACGACCTCGAGGTCGGGGCGCGCGCTGCGAAGCTGCGCGATCCGGCGCAGGCTGCTGGTGCCGACGCGCGCGCCGGGGACGAGCTCGCCCAGCGCCGCCGCGCCGCACAGCACGTCCTCGGCGCCCGCGCGAGACGGCGCCGCCAGCAGGGCGAGGCCGGCTGCGAGGTGGCCGGGGAGATCCTTCGCCGAGTGAACGGCGAGGTCGATCTCGCTGTCGCGCAGCGCGCGCTCGAGGCCGTCGACCCAGCGCGACTTGTCCTCCGGGCCGGCCCCGGCGTCGCCGCCGGTGACGATCGGGACGATCTCGGCGCCGCCGAGCATCCCGGCGACCAGCTCGGCCTGTGCCAGCGCGAGCGCGCTGCGCCGTGTGCCGATGCGCATCAGTGCTGGTTGCGCCTGGCGGGCGCCGAACGGCGGCGCTGGAGGTCGTGGACCTCCGCGAGCTCCTCGCCGGGCTGCTCGGGGGCGGCGTCCTCGCGCAGCCCGAACAGCTCGCGGACGAGCTCCAGCGCGGCATGCCCACCGGCGCCGCCGTGCTGATCCTCGAGCCCGCGCAGGCGGATCGTCGGCTCGTGCAGCAGCCTCGCCATCACCGCGCGGGCGATCGCCTCGATGCGCACGGAGTCGCGCGGCGTCGCGCCCTCCCAGCGGCCGGAGTTCTCGGCCAGGACCTGCTCCACGATCGCGTTGCCGTGCTCCCGCAGGGCCGTGATCGTCGGCAGGGCGTCGAGCTGACCCAGCCAGCGCGCGAAGCGCCGGATCTCCTCCTCGACGATCTCGTGCGCGCGGGGGACCTCCTCGGCCCGGGAGGAGAGGTTGCGGGCGACGACCGCCTGCAGGTCGTCGATGTCGTACAGCGTCACCCCTTCGAGCTCGGCGCAGGCCGGGTCGACGTCGCGCGGCACCGCGATGTCGATCAGCAGCAGGGGGCGCCGCTCGCGCTGGGCCATCACCAGCTCGAGCTCCTCGCGGCCGACGATCGGATGGGGCGAGGAGGTCGAGGAGAGCACGATGTCGGCAGCGAGCAGCTGGTCGGGCAGTTTGTCGAGCCCGACGACCGTCCCGCCGAAGCGTTCGGCCAGGCTCAGCGCGCGGTCGGCGTGGCGGTTGGCGACGAAGATCGTGCCCGCGCCCTGCTCGGCGAGCGCCCGCGCGGTCAGCTCGCTGGTCTCGCCGGCGCCGAGGATCACGACGTGGCGCGCCTGCAGATCGCCGAGGACGCTGTTGGCGAGATCGACCGCAACGGACGGCACGCTGACGCGGCTCGCCCCGATCGCGGTTTCCGAGCGGACGCGCTTGCCCGTCCGGAGCGCCGCCGCGAACAGGCGATTCGTCAGCGGACCGCTCGAGCCGGCGCGGATCGCGGCCTCATGCGCCCGGCGCACCTGCCCCTGGATCTCGGCCTCGCCGACGATCATCGACTCGAGGCCCGCGGTCACGCGGTAGAGCTGGCGCGCCGCGTCGCAGTTGCGCGGCGAGTAGATCGCCTCGGCCAGCTCCGTCGGGCGGATGCCGGCGCGGCGGGCGAGCAGCCCCAGCACGTCGCCCTCGGCCTGCACGGGATCGCCCACGACCAGGTAGACCTCGGTGCGGTTGCACGTCGAGATCACGACGGCCTCGCGCACCTCGGGCGTCGAGACCGCGAGCCGCGAGAACTCTTCCGCCTCGCGATCGCTGAACGCGAGCCGTTCGCGCAGCGAGACGGGCGCCGTCTTGTGCGAGATGCCGAGCGCGATCAGCTCGCTCAAGTGCCCGTCTCCGCGTCCGCGTTGCCGTGCTCGCCGTCGCGCGCTTCGACGGTCGCCAGCAGCTCGCCCAGCTCGCGCTCGATGCGGCTCAGCCGCACCGCCATGATCGTGACGTAGATCAACACCATCGCGAACAGCACGATGTAGGCCGCCGCAACGTACTTGCCGGCCTCGTGCAGCGGCAGCGCGGGTGTCTCGGCGAGCAGGTAGCTCATCCCGATGTCCTCGCGGGGGCGGCGGTCGGGCGCGAGACCGGGATCGCCGAGGGCGCGGCGCTGCGAGCGCCGGCCCCGTCGCGGTTCGACCCGGGCGTCTCGGCCGCCAGGCGGCGGCGCAGCGCGCGCAGCTGCGCGCGCGTGTGCTTGGCCGTCAGCTCGTATTTGCAGAGCGTGGCGAACAGCAGCGCGATCGCCCCCAGCGAGACGAGGAACGTGAGCGCCATCGGGCCGGGCAGGTTCGAGGTGCTGCCCAGCACGCGTGGATGCAAGAACGAGGTCGACATCCGCACGGCGATGAAGTTCAGCGGTACGAACGCGCCGGCGGTGATCGCGAACACGGAGGCGTAACGCGCCTGGCGCTCCGGGTCCTCGATCGCGAAGCGCAGCGGTTGGTAGGTCGCGTACAGCAGGAACACGATCAAGAAGGAGACGAGCGTCGGCTCGTCCCACACCCACCAGTGGCCCCACGAGCCCTTGGCCCAGATCGAGCCCGTGATCAGCGTCGCCAGCGCGAAGATCAGGCTCATGTGGATCACGACGTAGGAGCGGTAGTCCCAGCGGGCGTCGCGGGTGCGCAGGTGCGCGATCGCGAGAACGCCGCCGATCACGAACCCGCAGAGCGAGATGATCGCCAGCGGCACGTGCACGTAGAAGATCTTCTGCAGGAAGCCTTGTTCGGCTTCCAGGGGGGCGTAGAAGAACACGAGCGACAGCGCCGCCGACATCGCGACGACCGTTGCAATGCTCAGCGAGCGCAGGCCTTTGCCGTACATCTGGGGCTAGTCCTCGAGAAGGAAGTCGAAAAGGGCGTAGGCGATCAGCCCGAACAACAGATCATAGACCGCGAGCGTAGCCAGCCAGCGGGCAGCGGGCTCACCGCGGTGGGCGCTCACGAGCAGCGGCTCGGTGGCGCGGGCCGCCCCGATCACGATCGGCACGAACAGCGGCAGCGCCAGCAGCGGTCCGAGCAGGTCGCGAGCCCGGGTTCGCACGGCGAGCGCGGCGACGAGCGTGCCGATCACCGCGATGCCTAGGTCCGCCAGCGCGAGCGTCGCGATCAACCCAGGCAGCGCGGGTCCGATCGGCGCGCCGAGGAGCAGGATCGAGAAGGCCGGCACGGCGATCAGCTCGAGCACGAGCAGGTAGGCGAGCAGCGTCAGCACCTTTGCGAGCAGCAGCGCGGTACGGTCGACCGGGGCCAGCAGGAAGCCGTCGAACCCGCCCTGGTCGGCGTCGGCGACGAACAGCCGGTTGACGCCCAGGATCGCTGCGAACAGCAGCGTCACCCAGAGGATGCCGGCGGCGAGGTCGCCTTCGACGCTGCCGCGGTTCAGCGCGAAGTGGAAGACCACGTAGGTGCTCAGGGCGAACAGCGACATCGCTGGCACCGACTCGAGCGTGCGCAGCTCGACGAGCAGCTCCTTGCGCAGCAGCGCGCCGACCGTCGGCCAGAATGCGGTCTGCGTCGCCGCCGGGCGTTCCCGCCCGGCCGCGGGCGCCGCGGGCGTCGTGCTGGTCGCGGCGCTCATCGGTAGAGCTCCGTGATGTCCTCGGGCGCTAGCGTGCCGGCCTGCGCCAGCAGCGCCGGGCGCCCCGCGCGCAGCCCGAGCACGACGTCGGCGCCGTCGAGACCGCCGGAAGGGTCGTGGCTGCAGAGGACGCGGGTGCATCCGCAGGAGGCTCCGATCAGCGGCGCCAGCAGCTCGATCGCCGCGGGGTCGAGGTTGGCGTAGGGCTCGTCGAGCAGCAGCAGCTCGGGTTCGTGCAGGACCGCGCGCGCCACCGCGACGCGCTGCACCATGCCGCGCGAGAGCGTGCGCAGCGGCTCGTCCGCGCGCTCAGTCAGCGCCACTTGGTCGAGCAGCTCGCGCACGCGGTCCTCCGCCACACCGTGCAGGCGGGCGTGGAAGCGAAGGTTCTCCCGCGCGGTCAGCTCGCGGTAGAGCAGCGGCTCGTGCCCGACGAAGCCCACGCGCCCGCGCACCGCCCAGTCCTCCTCGGGGAGCGCGCTGCCGAGCACGCGCACGGTCCCGGCGTGCGGGCGCAACAGCGTCGCGAGCACGCGCAACAGCGTGGTCTTGCCCGCGCCGTTGGGGCCGAAGACGACCAGCGTGCGGCCAGGCTCGAGCGCGAGCTCGACGCCGCTCAGCACCTCGCGTTCGCCGTAGCGGCGGACGAGCCCACTGACCTCGACGGCGGGCGTGGTCATGGCTCGGCCGGCACGCGCCCCGGGGGTCAGGACAGGGCCGGCTCGTGACCCCGCTGCGCCGCCGCGATCAGCTCCCGGACCGCAGGCTCGCTGCCTGCTCGCAGCAGCTCGATCGGGTCCGGCTCGCCGTTCACGATCCCCTCGAAGAACTCCTTGCGGTCCTGGTAGGTGGGCAGCGTCGCCTTGGCCCAGCCCCGGACCTCGTTGAGCAGGACCGCGAGCCGCGCGTAGGGCTCGCCGAACTGGTCCTGCACTTCGCGCTTGATCCGCTTCGCGAGCGCCGGCGAGGCGCCGGCCGTCGAGATCGCGATCGCCAGCGGCCCGGTGCGGACGATCGCGGGCAGGATGAAGTTGCACAGCGGGGGGACGTCGACGACGTTGACGAGCATCGCGCGGCGCTCGGCGTCGTCGTAGACCGCGATGTTCACGTCGGTGTCGTCGGTGGCCGCGATCACCATGAAGACGCCTTCGAGATCGGCCGCCCCGCCGTACTCGCGGGGCTCCCAGCGGATCGATCCCTCGCGCGCATACTCCTGGAGCTCGGGCACGGCGTCCGGAGCGATCAGGGTCACCTCGCCGTCGCACGCGAGCAGCCCCTCGACCTTCTCGAGGCCGACCTCACCGCCTCCCACGACCACGCAGCGCCGTCCGCTCAGCTTCAGGCACGCGATGTAGAAGGGGGTATCGAGCATCCCCTGCACGCAGCTCTGGTCGCAGATCCCCTTGCGGAGCTGGCAGACGCACTCCTTGCCGGCGTAGGCCTGGGCTGGCATGCAAAGAAGGTTAGCCGCGGGACTCTGCGACCCAGCCCTTGGCCTCATCGAGGCCATCGAGGCCGTACACCTGGACCTCGCCGGGACACATCCACGCGAACATCTGAACCGAATGCGTGATCCAGTCCACGTCGGTCACGACCGCGGTGCGCTTCCAGGCTCCCCAGTGGGTGAAGCCGAGCGTCAGGCCGAGCTTGGAGTCCTGCAGGAGCGCGCCGGGGTCGAAGCGCTCGAAGCCGGGGCCGACCGCGAACACCAATCGCACCTCGCCGCTCTCGACCGCCACCTTGATCCCCGGCAGCAGCACGTCGCGGTACTCCTCGGCCGTCACGCGACCCGTGGCTCGGAAGCCGATCGTGCCGGGCGCCATCGCCTCCAGCCGCTCGACCATGCCCCGATCCTAGCCGCCGGCGGCTACTTCGGGAGGCCGCGCCCGAACGCGCGAGCGAGCAGGCGCGCGAGCGGCAGGGCGCCGCTGCGCCAGGCGCGCTCGCGGTCGGCCTCGCGCTGGGAGCGCAGGCGGGCCACCGCCCGAGCGGCGGTGCTCGTCGTGACGTCGTAGGGCGACCACCACAGCCCCCGCGCGCGCGGCGGATCCCAGGTGATGAGCTTTTCCTGTGCGCAGGCCCGCAGCCCCGCCTCGCCGAGGGTTCGGCCGAGCCCGCCACCGGCGGCCGCCCCCCAGGGGCCCCGCGAGACGGTCGGCCCCGGCAGGTGGTCGTTGAGCCAGACCATGCCGGCGTGGAGCTCCCGTGCGATCCGCGTGCCGCGGTAGCGGTCAGCGGTCCAGACGGAAGCGCCGAGGCCGTAGTCACCCGCGTTGGCGCGGGCGATCGCCTCGTCCTCGGAGTCGACGGCGTGCACGGACAGCACCGGGCCGTCGACCGGCTCGAGTTCCAGGCGCGCGTCCCGCGCGACGCCGCTCAGCACCGCCGGCGCGTAGAACGCGCCCGCGGAAGCGAGCGGGCCTTCGACCGCTCCCCCGCAGTGCAGCCTCGCGCCGCCGGCGACGGCTTCCTCGACGAGCTCCTGGACGCGCGCGAGCCGCGCCGCGGACGCGAGCGGCCCGACCTGGGTGCGGTCATCCGCCGGGTCGCCCACCCGCAGATGCTGCGCGGCGCGGACGAGCCCGGCCAGGAACGGCTCGTAGCGCTCGCGCACGACGTAGACCCGCTCGATCGAGCCGCGCGCCTGGCCGGCGCCCGCGCAGCAGCCGGCCCACAGCGCCCCCGCGACGGCGCGGGGGAGGTGGGCGTCCGCCAGTACGAGCATCGCGTCCTTGCCGCCGAGCTCGACCGTCACCTCCTTCTCGCGCGAGACGCAGGCGCGCGCGACCGCGCGGCCCACCGCGGGGGAGCCCGTGAAGAGGATCTTCCCGGCGCCCGACTCTGCTAGCGCGATGCCGGTCTCGGGCCCGCCGTGGAGGATCCGTACGAGACCCTCGGGCAGGCCGGCGCGCGCGAGCACACGGCCGATCCGCTCTCCGGCGAGGCTGGCGCGTGCGGCCGGCTTGAAGGCGACGCCGTTGCCGGCGAGCAGCGCGCCCGCGATCTGCCCGATCGGCTGGGCGAAGGGCGCGCTCCCGGCGCCGATCACCGCCACCACGCCGTACGGCTCGTAGGCGACCCGCGCGCGCTTGGCCAGCGACAGCGAGCGGCTCACGCGAACGCCGTGGCTGCCCAGGACCCCGGCGCCCTCGTCCGCGATCCAGGCGAGCGCGTCGATCGCCGCGAGCAGCTCCAGCGAGGCGACCTCCGCGCGCGGACGTCCCTGCTCGGCGACGAGCACGTCGGCGAGCTCGTCGAAGTCGTCGATCACGGCCTGCGCCATCCGGCGCATGTAGCGCGCCCGGTCGCCCACGCGCAGCAGCGCCCACAGCGGCTGGACCTTCGCGACGGCGGCAACGACGCCGGCAACGTCCTCGGGCGCCGTGAGCGCAACGGTGCCGAGCTCGGCGCCGGTGGCCGGGTTGCGTGCGCTCAGGCGCGGCCGGATCTGCTCGCCGGTACTGGCCATTCGAGCGATTATCGCGGCTCGCCCGCCTGCCCCTGATTCGACGACCCGCCCCCGCCCTCGCCCCGGCCCCCGCGCTCGCGGCGGATCCGCTCCAGGCGGCCGGCCGGCTCGGCCTCCGCCTCGTCCGGCGCGTAGAAGCGCACGCCGACGACGCCCTCGGGCGCGAGCTCCTGCGGACCGACGTGCCCGGGCAGGCGGTGCGGGTTCTCATACCCTCCGCGCTCCTGGCCGGGGCGCGGTCCCGTGCGCAGCCACGAGGGCACCGGCTGGGCGCCGTGCTCGCGGACGTGCGCCTGCGCGGCCGAGAGCGCGCGGCCGGCCGCGTCGGACTTCGGAGCGAGCGAGAGGTAGATCGCAGCCTGCGCGAGGGCGTAGCGCGCCTCGGGCATGCCGACGTGCTCGACCGCGGCGGCCGCCGAGGTCGCGACGACGAGCGCGTTCGGGTCGGCGTTGCCGATGTCCTCGGAGGCGAGGATCACCATCCGGCGCACGATGAAGCGGGGGTCCTCGCCGCCCTCGAGCATCACCGCCAGGTAGTAGAGCGAGGCATCCGGGTCCGAGCCGCGCGTGGCCTTGATCCAGGCGGAGATGTAGTCGTAGTGGCGGTCGCCCTGTTTGTCATAGAGCACCGCGCGCTGCTGGAGCGCATCCTCGACGCGCTCCAGGGAGACGAGCGCCTCGCCGTTCTCGGCCGCGGTAGCCGACGCCAGCTCGAGCGCGTTGAGCGCGGTGCGGGCGTCGCCTTCGCTGCGCATGGCCAGGAAGCGAAGCGTGCCCTCGGCCAGCGGCGCCGCGGACTCCTCGCGGTTGGCGGCGGCGCGTGCCAGCACCACCTCGAGCTCCTCGACGCTCAGCTGCCCGAGCGCGTACACGCGCAGCCGCGAGAGCAGCGCCCCGTTGATCTCGAACGCCGGGTTCTCGGTCGTCGCCCCGATCAGCGTCACGAGCCCCTCCTCGACCGCGGGCAGCAGCGCGTCCTGCTGGGCCTTGTTGAAGCGGTGGATCTCATCGAGGAACAGGACCGTGCTGCGCCCGTCGCTTTCGCGGCGGTGGCGAGCACGCTCGATCACAGCCCGCACCTCGGGCCGGCCCGCCGCGACCGCGCTCAGCTCCTCGAACGCCGCGTCCGAGCTTTCGGCGACGATCCGCGCCAGCGTCGTCTTGCCCGAGCCCGGCGGCCCGTAGAGCACCATCGAGTGCGGCCGGCCCTGCTCGATCGCGGTCCGAAGCGCCGAGCCCTCCCGGAGCAGGTGGGACTGGCCGACGAACTCGTCGAGGCTGCGCGGGCGGATCCGCGCCGCGAGCGGTTGCGCGGCTCCTCCGTCCCGGCGCGGCGTGGGCGGTTGCGCCCGCCCGGCAGGCGCTTCGTCCTCGTCGCCGAACAGGGTAGTCACGTGTCTGAGTATGTCCTGCACGCGCTCGGACCGTCCAGAATCTGCGCCCTTCCGGCGCCGCGAGGGCGGCGAAGGTGTAGATTCGGGTCTGAAGTCGAGGAGCAGTTGAGGATCGCGCACATCCCCCATGAGGAGTCCCGCGAGGGATGAGCTTCAGCACCGCTGAGGCGAGGCCGGCGGCCGAGACGCTCGAGTTCCTCGACGCGGGCGGCGACGTCGCCGCGCGTTCGCCGCTGCAGCTGTTCTGGCGGCGCTTTCGCCGCGACCGCGTGGCGCTGATCTCCGGCGGCTTCGTGATCGCGCTGATCGTGATCGCCTTCGCCGCCCCGCTCGTCGTGTCGATCCTCGGTCTGCCGGGGCCGAACGTCCAGAACCTCAACCTCACGGACTCGTTCGGCTCCCCGCTCGGCCCGACCGCGGCGCATCCGTTCGGCGTCGACCAGCTCGGAGAGGACGTCGCCTCGCGTGTGATCTACGGCACGCGTGTCTCGCTGGAGGTGGGGATCTTCGGGACGGCGATCTCGACTCTGATCGGCGTCACGGTGGGCCTGGTGGCCGGCTTCTACCGGGGCTGGGTCGACACCCTGCTCTCGCGCAGCGTGGACGTCGTGCTGTCGATCCCGATCCTGCTGCTCGGCATCGGGATCGGCGCCGCGTGCTCGGTGAAAGGCTGCATCAAAGGCGCGATCCAGCCGGGCATCGGGGTGATCATCTTCCTGATCGCGTTCGCCACCTGGCCGTATATGGCGAGGATCGTGCGCGGGCTCGTGCTCTCGATGCGCGAGCGCGAGTTCGTCGAGGCCTCGCGCGCGCTCGGCGCGTCGAACACGCGCATCATGATCCGCGAGATCCTTCCGAACCTGACCGCGCCGATCATCGTCTACGCGACCCTGCAGATCCCGACGAACATCCTGATCGAGGCGGCGCTCTCGTTCCTCGGCGTCGGGATCCGCCCGCCGACCGCGAGCTGGGGCCAGATGATCGCCTCGGCGACGCCGATCTTCAATACGGCGTGGTGGTACATGGTCTTTCCAGGCGCAGCACTGCTTCTGACCGTGCTGGCCTTCAACCTTCTGGGCGACGGGCTGAGAGACGCCCTGAACCCGAAGAACGCGTGACGGGGGGAACGCGCATGAGGGGGCTTTATTCACAACAACAGGAGGCGACTCGATGAAGTCGATCAGAACGGTCGTCGCTCTGGCGGCCGTAGCCGTGCTGGCGGCGGCGCTGTCGGCGTGCGGCTCGAGCAGTTCGGGCGGCAGCGGTAGCTCGAGCAGTTCGGAAACAGTGGGAACCAACGGCTTCCAGAGCCCGACGACGCAGTCGCTCGAAGGCAAAAAGGGTGGCACTCTAGAAGTGCTGCAGGAAGGCGACTTCGAACACCTCGACCCGGGCATCGCCTACTACTCGGTCGACTACATGGTCGTGTTCGCGACGCAGCGGCCGCTGTACTCGAACAAGCCGAACACGGCGTCGCAAGCGAGCCCGGACATGGCCTCGGGCCCGCCCGAAATCTCCTCTGACAATAAGACGGTCACCGTGCACCTGCGCGAAGGCGTGAAGTTCAGCCCGCCGGTGAACCGCGAAGTGACCTCCGAAGACGTCGCGTACGCGTTCCAGCGGGCCACCAACCCGAATGTCGCGAACCCCTACATCGGCGCCTATTTCAAATCGATCGAAGGCGAGCCGGAAGCAGAAAAGGAAGGCGGCAAGAAACCGATCAAGGGCATCACGACGCCCAACAAGCACACGATCGTCTTCAAACTCACCGAACCGAAGGCCCAGTTCGTCGCGGCGGCGCTCGTGATGCCGATCTCGGCGGCGGTGCCGAAGGAATACGCCGAAAAATACGACAGCCACAAGCCGTCCGACTACTCGAGCTATGAGGTCGCGAGCGGGCCGTACATGATCAAAAACGACAGCTCGGGCAAAGTGCTCGGCGTCGGCTACTTCCCCGGCAAATCGCTCACGCTCGTGCGCAACCCGAATTGGAGCGCGAGCACCGACATCCGCCCGGGGTACCTGAACGAAATCAAGATCAAGATCGGCGGCAACAACGCGGTGATCGGCCGGCAGGTGCTGGAAGGCACCAACGTCGTGCAGAGCGAACCGCCGACGCAGGCGAACGTCAGGCTCGCTGACGAAAAGTACAAGAGCCAGATGTACATCTCGCCGGGCGCCGGCAGCCACTACATCACGCTCAACAACAAGGTCGGGCCGTTCAAGAACGAAAACCTCCGCAAGGCTGTCTGGGCGGCGCTCGACCGCTCCGCGATGGACAAGGCGCGCGGCGGATCGCTCGTCACGAACGTCGCGACGCACGTGCTCTACCCGTCGAACGACCCGTCGTGGAACGAAGTCACCGGCTTCAACGCCGCCGGCGGTCTCGCCGGGCCGAAATTCGACTACAACGAACACCCCGAAGGCAACGCGGCGGTTGCCACCAAGTACATGAAGCTGGCTGGGTACCCGTCCGGCAAGTACACCGGTGGTGAAACCGTCACGGTCGTCGGCGCCAAGGGGCCGCCGGCCGAACAGGACGCGGAAATCGTGAACTCGACGCTGAAAGGCCTCGGCTTCAACACGAAGTTCACGCTCGTGGAAACCTCGACGATGTACGCGAAGTACTGCAACGTACCGAAAGAAAACATCAGCGTCTGCCCGAGCGTCGGGTGGATCGCCGATTTCGCCGACCCGCAGACGATCATCAACATCACGTTCAACGGCAAGCTGATCGTGCCGACCGGGAACGTCAACCAAGGTCAGGTGGACGACCCCGAACTGAACACCGCGATGACCGCAGCGGAAAGCGTCAACGGCAAGACCCAGCGGGCCGAAGCATGGGCCAAGATCGACAGGAAAATCGTCGAAAAAGCCAACTTCGTGCCGTTCGACTGGGACAAGCAGGCGAACCTCGAGGGTAAGTCGGTCCACGGCGTCGGCGACCTCTGGGACGTCGGCGAGTGGGACTACAGCTGGACGTCGCTGAAGTAGGCGCGATGCAGCTGGGCTGAGCGAGACCGGGCTCCGCTTCCTATAACGGGAGCGGAGCCCGCCCGCCCGCTCGCGGCGGCTGTTCTGGACACCAGAGCCCCGATGAGTCCCTTGACCGACACCCCGACCCCGAGATGACCGCTTACGTGATCAGGCGCGTGCTGTGGGGCATCGCCCTGCTGATCATCGTGTGCGCGCTCACGTTCATCCTGTTCCGGATCCTGCCGACGGGCAACCCCGCCGTCTTGCGCGCGGGGCGCGACCCGCAGCCGCACCTGATCAAGGAAATCGAACGGGTGCTGGGGCTGAACAAGTCGCTGCCCACCCAGTTCTGGGACTACCTGAAGGAAGTGTTCTTCCACTTCAAGTTCGGCTACTCCTACTACTCGCAGGAGTCGGTGCTGACGCTGATCAAGGAACGGCTTCCCGCGACCGTCTCCCTCGCGATCGGCGCCGCGGTGATCTGGGTCGTGGCCGGGCTCTCCGTCGGGATCATCTCCGCGCTCAAACAGCGCTCCTTCTGGGACCGGGCCTCGATGGGCACCGCCCTGGTCCTGATCTCCGCGCCCGAATTCTGGCTCGGGCTGATCGTCCTGTTCCTGTTCTCCGAAGACATCGGCAAATTCAAGATCTTCCCCGGCGCCGGCAGCTACGTGCCGATCAGCCAGGACCCGTGGAAATGGTTCACCTCGCTGATCCTGCCGTGGTTCGTGCTCGCGGCCGGAAGCGCAGCCGTGTTCGCCCGGCTGATGCGAGGCAGCCTGATCGAGACGATGAACGAAGACTACATCCGCACCGCGAGGGCGAAGGGCCTGACCGAGCGCCGCGTGGTGCGCCAGGGCGTGCGCGGCGCGATCAACCCGATCGTGACGTTGCTGGCGCTCGAAATCGGCGTCCTGCTCGGCGGCGCCGTGCTCGTCGAGACCGTCTTCAACATCCCCGGCGTGGGCCGCCTCGCCTACGAATCGATCGTGCACGCGGACTTCGAGGTGGTTCAGGGCACGGTGCTGCTGGCCTCTATGTTCATCATCATCGCCAACCTGGTCGCCGACATCGGCTACGCGTACCTCGATCCGAGGGTGAGGTACTCGTGAGCGATCCCGCACAGCCTCTGCTACGCGCCGAGAACCTGCGTGTCGAGTTCCCGGGCGAAGACGGGGTCGTGCACGCCGTCGACGGCATCACCTACCAGGTGTTCCCCGGAAAGACGCTCGGCATCGTGGGCGAGTCGGGCTCGGGCAAGACCGTCTCCTCGCTGACGACGCTCGGGCTGACCCGTATTCAGGGCGCGAACGTGTCCGGGCGGATCCTGTTCGAAGGGCGCGATCTCGTGGCGCTGCCGGACAGCGAGCTGCGCACGATCCGCGGCAACGACATCGCGATGATCTTCCAGGACCCGCTTTCGGCGCTGCACCCGCTCTACAGCGTCGGCAAGCAGCTCACCGAGGCGATGCGGGCCCATCGCGACATCTCGAAGCGCCAAGCGCAGGAACGCGCGATCGAGCTGCTCGGCCTCGTCGGCATCCCCGACCCCAAGCGGCGCGTGGACGCCTATCCCCACGAGTACTCCGGCGGCATGCGCCAGCGCGCGATGATCGCGATGGCGCTGGCCAACGAACCAAAGCTGCTGATCGCCGACGAGCCGACGACCGCGCTCGACGTGACGGTGCAGGCGCAGATCCTGGCGCTGATGGAACGGCTGCAGGACGAACTGGGGATGGCGATCATCATCATCACCCACGACCTCGGCGTGGTCGCCGAGATGGCCGACGACATCGCCGTCATGTACGCGGGAAGGATCGTCGAGACGGCCTCGGCGGAGGCCCTGTTCGCGAACCCGGAGCACCCGTACACCTGGGGGCTGCTGAAGTCGATTCCCCGCCTCGAGGCCGATCGCTCGGAGCTGCTCGTGCCGATCCCGGGTACGCCGCCGAGCCTGATCTCACCGCCTTCGGGCTGTCACTTCCACCCGCGCTGCGCCTATGCCCAGCCCGATCACTCGCGCATCGATCCGCAGCTCGAGCCGGTGCCCGACGACCCCGGCCACTTCGTCGCATGCCTGCTGGAGCCCGAGGCGCGTCGCCGGCTGTGGGCTGAGCTCCAGGAGGGCCGCCGTCCGCAGGAGGCGATCTCCGAGGTTGGGCTCGGAGGAGAGGCGGGCTGATGGGCGAGCCGGATCTGGAGGTCGCGCCGAACGACGACAAGGACGGAGCCGCCGGGCTGCGCAAGGACGGCGACGCGCTCGTCGAGGTGCGCGACCTCGTCAAGCACTTCCCGATCACCAAAGGCGTCTTCGTCCAGCACAAAGTCGGAGCGGTGCAGGCCGTCGACGGCGTCAGCTTCGACGTGCGCCGCGGCGAGACGCTCGGCATCGTCGGAGAGACCGGCAGCGGCAAGAGCACGACCGCACGCCTGGTGATGCGCCTGCTCGAACCGACCTCTGGCGAAGTTCGCTTCGATGGCCAGGACATCACGAAGATCAAGGGCAAGCGGCTGAAGTCGGTGCGCCGCGAGATGCAGATGATCTTCCAGGACCCCTACTCCTCGCTGAACCCGCGCAAGACGATCGGCTCGATCGTGGCCGAGCCGTTCGCGATCCACGGGCTGCTGAGCTCGAAGGGGGAGCGCCGCAAAGCCGTCCAGGAGCTCCTGGAGACAGTCGGTCTGAACCCCGAGCACTACAACCGCTACCCGCACGAGTTCTCAGGCGGCCAGCGCCAGCGGATCGGCGTCGCGCGCGCGCTGGCGCTGAAACCGAAGCTGCTCGTCGCGGATGAGCCGGTCTCGGCGCTCGACGTGTCGATCCAGGCGCAGGTGCTGAACCTGCTGCGCGAGCTCCAGCGCGAGTTCGGGCTGACGCTGATCTTCATCGCCCACGACCTGTCGGTCGTGCGGCACATGTGCGACCGCGTCGCGGTCATGTACCTCGGCAGGTTCGTCGAGATCGGGGACGCCGCCGAGCTCTACCGCTTCCCCAGGCATCCGTACACCGGCGCGTTGCTCTCGGCTGTGCCGGTCGCCGATCCCTCCCGCCACGGCGGTGCGCGGCGGCTGCTGAGCGGCGACGTGCCCAGCCCCGCCAACCCTCCCAGTGCGTGCCGCTTCCACACCCGCTGCCCGAAGGCGCAGGAGCTCTGCTCGGTCGTCGACCCCGAGCTCGAGGAGAAGCCGGCCTCCCGCGGGCTCGTGACCGCGTGCCACTTCCCGCTCGACCGCGAGGAAGTCGAAGCGATCGGGTTGCCCTCGAGCTCGCAATCGGCGCCCTCCGAGTGAGCGCCGGCGGCGCCAGCACCGCGGCGGCCCAAGGCGCCGAGGCGACGGCGCTGCTGCAGAGCCTGATCCGCTTCGACACGGTCAACCCCCCCGGCCGCGAGCGGCCCGCGCAGGAACATCTGGCCGCTCATCTCACGGCCGCCGGGCTGGACTGCGAGCTGCTCGGCGCAGAGCCGGAGCGGCCCAACCTGCTGGCCCGGCTGCGCGCGCCCGAGGACGCGCCGCCGGGTCCGACGCTCTGCTACCTGGGCCACGTCGACACCGTGCTGGCCGACCCGGCCGAGTGGACGCACGGGCCGTGGTCGGGCGATCTCGACGACGGCTTCGTCTGGGGACGCGGCGCGCTCGACATGAAGTCGCAGGTCGCGGCCGAGGTCGCCGCCGCGGCCGCGCTCGCGCGCTCCGGCTGGCGCCCGCAGCGCGGGCAGCTTCTGATCTGCGCGGTCGTCGACGAGGAGACCGGCGGCGAGCTGGGCGCGCAGTGGCTCACACGCAACCACCCCGAGAAGGCCCGCTGCGATCTGCTCATCAACGAGGGCGGAGGCTCCTTCTTCGAGTACGGCGGCAGCCGCAGGTACGGCGTGTGCGTCGGCGAGAAGGGCGTGTTCCGCTTCACGATCACGACCGATGGCGTCGCCGGGCACGCCTCGATGCCGGCGATGGGGGACAACGCGCTCCTGAAGATGGGACCGCTGCTCGACCGGTTCGCCGCGCGACGCCCGGGCTACCGGCTGACCGAGGAGCCGCTTGCGTTCCTCGCGGGCATCGGGGAGGACCCGGCCGACCCCGATGCCTCGATCGCCCGCCTGCGCGCCGCCGACAGACGGCTGGCCGTCTTCTTCGAGCCGATGCTCGGCGTGACGTTCACCCCCACGCGGATCTCGGCCTCGGAGAAGGTCAACGTGATCCCGAGCCGCGCCGTGCTGAAGGTCGACTGCCGCGTGCCGCCGGGCCTCGGCGGGCAAGCGGTGCGCGAGGACCTCGCGGACGTGCTCGGTCCGCAGGACGGCTGGCAGCTGGACTTCACCGAGCAGGTGGTGGGAAACCGCTCGCCGGTAACCGGCGAGCTGATGGACACGATCTCCGGCTGGGTCGCCGAGCAGGACCCCGGGGCGCGAACCGTCCCGGTCGTGCTCCCCGGATTCACCGACTCGCGGCACTTCCGCGAGGCGTTCCCGGAGTGCGTGGCCTATGGCTTCTTCCCCCACCGCCACCAAGGGCTACTCGACAGCGCGCCGCTCGTGCACGCTGCGGACGAGCGCATCGACGTGCGCGATCTCGCCTTCGCGACGGGGTTCTTCGAGGACCTCGCGCGGCGGATTCTGGGTTAGTAGGCGCCGGCGCCGGCGCGAAGCTGCGCAACGCCGCGCAACCCTCGCCACGGTCATTTTCGGAACTCGACACAGGCTCCGAAAAGCCGCATAATCGAAACCCGATGCCAAGGATGGTGCGTAACGGGGAGGGGTTCGGAGGATGAGCGGAGAGCTCGTGGCTGCGTCGCTGGTGCAGGAAGTCCAGAACTTCGCCTACAACTGGCAGCCGGTCTTCACGTTCGTCTTCTTCGCGGTTCTGGTCTTCGTCCTGTGGCGCACCTTGAAGGTGATGCCGAGGGTCAAGCCGCAGCGGATCAAGCCGGCGTCCAAGCAGCAGGTCTCGTTCGCCGACATCGCCGGCGTCGACGAGGCCAAGGCCGAGCTGCAGGAGATCGTCGACTTCCTGCGCGACCCCAAGGAGTTCCATCGCCTCGGGGCGAAGGTGCCGAAGGGGATCCTGCTCCACGGGCCCCCGGGAACCGGCAAGACTTTGCTCGCCAAGGCGGTCGCCAACGAGTCGGGGGCAGAGTTCTTCGCGCAATCGGCGGCGTCGTTCGTCGAGATGTTCGCCGGGCTCGGCGCCGCCCGCATCAGGCGCCTGTTCGCGATCGCCCGCGAGCACGAACCGGCGATCATCTTCATCGACGAGCTCGACGCCGTCGGCGGCCGCCGCGGCGCCGACATCTCGGGCGAGAAGGACCAGACGCTCAACCAGCTGCTCGTCGAGATGGACGGCTTCGACTCCAACGGCCGCGTGGTCGTGATCGCGGCGTCCAACCTGCTCGAGAAGCTCGACCCTGCGCTGCTGCGCCCGGGGCGCTTCGACCGTCAGGTGTTCGTCGTTCCGCCGGACGTGAAAGGCCGCCTCGGGGTTCTGCAGGTGCACACGCGCTCGAAGCCGATGGACAACGACGTCGACCTCGAGCTCGTCGCCCAGCAGACGAGCGGCCTGACGGGGGCGGATCTGGCGAACATCTGCAACGAGGCCGCGATCTTCGCCGCGCGGCGGCGCGGCCAGACGATCACGGCTGGAGACTTCGATGGCGCGATCGAGCGCGTGATCGCCGGTGTGCAGTCCAAGCGCGTACTGAACCGGCATGAGAAGCGGGTGGTCGCATATCACGAGGCGGGCCACGCGCTGTGCGGCGAGCTGCTGCCGTCGGTCGACCGCGTGCACCGCATCTCGATCGTGCCGCGCGGCCGCGCGCTCGGGTACACGCTGAACCTCCCCGCCGAGGACCGCTATCTGAAGACCCGCGAGGAGCTGCTCGACTACATGACCGTGCTGCTGGGCGGGCGCGTCGCCGAGCAGGTGGTCTTCGGCGCGATCACCACCGGCGCCTCGGATGACCTCAAGCGGGTCGCCGAAATCTCGCACTCGATGGTCCACGACTACGCGATGGGCACGGCCGGGGTCGGGCGATCGCCCGACGGCGACGTGCGGCTGTCCGAGACCACGCTGCGGATCCGCGACGAGGAGCGCCAGGACCTGATCGAGGAGGCGCGCAGGGCGGCCCAGCGGCTCGTGCTCTCGCACCGCACCCAGCTCGACGCGCTCGCCGCCGAGCTCCTGGAGCACGAGGTCCTGGAGCGCGACGCGATCGAGCAGATCATGAGCGGCGTGCCGCGGCTGGAGCGCCGTCCCGGCGTCGGCCTGCGCGTCGTCGCCGCGGCCGAGGGTCACGCGCCATGGCTGGACGCGGGCGCCGCGGCGGGCGCACCCGGCGCGATCAGGGCTCCCGAGAGCTCGCCGGAGGGCGGCACCGAGCGGCTATAAACTGGCCGCTGTGCTCAGCCGCATCGACCACATCGGCGTCGCCGTCGAGGAACTGGAGCCCGCGCTTGCGCTGTACCGGGGCACGCTCGGGCTCGAGGAGGTTCACCGCGAGATCGTCGCGGAACAGGGCGTCGAGGCGGTCCTGCTCGACGTCGGCGAGAACCACGTCGAGCTGCTCGCGCCGCTCGATGCCGACACGCCGGTCGGCAAGTTCCTGGCCCGACAGGGACCCGGCCTGCACCACGTCGCCTACCAGGTTCCGGACATCGAGGCGACGCTTCGCGCGCTCGGCTCGGCCGGCATCCAGTTGATCGACGAGCGCCCGCGGGTCGGCATCCGCGGCTCGAAGGTCGCGTTCGTGCACCCGCGCTCCACGGGCGGCGTGCTCACCGAGATCGTCCAACCAGCGGAGGTTCATTGATGGCCGAGAACGCCCGCCTGAGCATCGGCTTCCAGGGCGGCCAGGTGCTGGCCGTGCGCCTGTCCGAGCAGCAGCGCAAGGATCTCGTCAAGGCCCTGGGCGGCCAGGGCTGGCACGAGATCCAATCCGAGGACGGGCCGGTGCGCCTGGATCTGGGGCAGGTCGTCTACGTGAGCTCGGAGGGCGACGAGCCCAGGGTCGGCTTCGGCTAGGCCGCCAGGGCCGGCGACGAGCCGGCGGCGGCCGCGCGGCATCGAGAAGAGGATTGTTCCGCCAAGACCCCAACCTCGAGGAGCGCCTGCTCCTGCTGGCCCGCACGCGCGGCCATTCGCCCGGGGCCGAGCGCGCCGTGGCGGCGTTCTCGAAGCTCGGCGAGCACGCGGCGATCTGGATCGCGATCGGGCTCGCAGGTGCGCTTGCCGAGCGCCCGAACCGCCGCCGCTGGGCGCGCGCCCGCCGCGCCGTGCTCGCGACCTACGCGATCAACACCGCGATCAAGTTCACGGTCCGGCGGCGGCGCCCGGTGATCCCGGGCCTGCCCCCGCTGATGGGCACCACGACGGGGCTGAGCTTCCCGAGCGCCCACGCGGCGACCTCGTTCGCCGCCGCTCTCGCCTACCACCGGCGCGGACTGCCCGGGCTCCCTCTCTACGGGGTGGCGGGGGCGATGGCCGCCTCGCGCGTCTACCTCGGCGTCCACTACCCCTCCGACGTGCTCGCCGGCGCGGTGCTAGGCACAGCTGTTGCCGCGGCGCTCAGCCCCGCCGCCGCGCCTTCGGAGCCGCGGCCGGCGGCGCCGGCGCCATGAGCACGCGCATCGGCATCGTCGGCATGCCCAACGCGGGCAAGTCCTCGCTCTTCAACGCCCTGACCAAGGCCGGCGCCGAGGCGGCGAACTACCCGTTCACGACGATCGAGCCCAACGTGGCCGTCGTTCCCGTGCGCGATCCCCGGCTCGAGCTCCTCGCGGCGACAGTCGGCGCCTCGGAGATCGTCTGGGACACGATCGACTTCCACGACATCGCCGGGCTCGTCGCCGGCGCGCACAAAGGCGAGGGGCTGGGAAACAGGTTCCTCGCGAACATCCGCGAGACCGACGCGATCGTGCACGTCGTCCGCGCCCACGGCGACGAGAACGTGATCCACCCGGAGGGACGCGTCGATCCGCTGTCCGACATCGAGACGATCGAGGCGGAGCTGGTGCTCGCCGATCTCGAGCAGGCCGAGCGCCGCGTCGAGCGTCTGGCCAAACAGGCCCGTGGCGGCGACGCGGCGGCTGCCGCCGAGGAGGCGTGGCTGCGCACGGTGATCGCAGAGCTGCAGGCGGGCCGGCCGGTCCGCGGCGTGCCCGTTCCCGAGGAGGCGCCGCACGCGGCGCGAGACCTGGGCTCGCTGACCGCCAAGCCGGTTCTGTTCGTCGCGAACGTGGACGAGGGCTCGGACGAGGTTCCCGCGGCCGTCGCCGAGCACGCGGCCGCGCAGGGGGCCCGCGCGGTCGCGGTCTCCTCGCGAATCGAGTCCGAGCTCGCGGAGCTCGACGACGAGGAAGCGGCGGCGATGCGCGCCGAGCTGAGCGCGGGCTCCGCGGGCGGCGCGGCACCGCTCGAGCGGGTCATCCAGGAGGCCTTCGCGCTGCTCGAGCTGCTCGCCTTCTTCACGGCCGGCGAGGGCAAGCCGGCACAGTCCTGGCACCTGCGCCGCGGCCTGTCGGTGTGGCACGCGGCCGGGGAGATCCACACGGACATCCAGAAGGGGTTCGTGCGCGCGGAGGTGATCGCCTGGGACGAGCTCGTCGCGGCCGGCGGCTACGCGGGCGCGCGCGATCGGGGCACGTTGCGCACCGAGGGGCGCGAGTACGCGGTGGCCGACGGCGACGTGATCACCGTCAAGTTCACCCCCTAGGCCGCTACGGAGCGCCGGCCGACCTTGACTGTGCGAGCTTCTCGAGCCGCTCGGCGAGACGCCGCATGCCGTTCTCCTCAGCCGCCTTCGCGCCCGCCGCGAAATCCGTCGGGCGGTCCGCCGGCTGGAGGACCTCGATCTCCTGAAGCGTCGCGATGCGCTTGAAGCTCCGCAGCAGCTCATCGTTCTCGCGCAGCGACTGCGCCGCGCGGGGGCTCATCTCGCCCTGCTCGCGGCGGACGCGGTTGGCCGCCTCGCCGGCCGCTCGGAGCACGTCCTCGAGCGGCCCGTAGCGGCGCAGCAGCTCCGCCGCGGTCTTGGCGCCGATGCCCGGCGCGCCCGGCAGCCCGTCGGAGGGGTCGCCGCGCAGCGCGATGAAGTCCGGCACCAGCTCCGGCGCGATCCCGTAGCGCTCGAGCACCTGCTCCGGCCCGATCAGCCCGACGGCGCCGCCCTTGCCGGTCTCCACCACGGCGACACGCTCGCCGACCGCGCCGTACATGTCGCGGTCGCCGCTGAGCAGCAGCGCGCGCCCGCCGCCCGCCGCGGTCTCCTGGCGCGCGTAGGAGAACATCAGGTCGTCGGCCTCGAGGTCCTCGCTGCCGGTGACCGTCCAGCCGAGTGCCTCGAGCAGCGCGGGGGCGCGGCGCCACTGCTCCGCGAGCTCGGGCGGCATCGGGTCGCGGTGGGCGTGGTAGGGGCGATAGAGCTCGACGCGGTAGGCGGCCTCCTCGGCGCCGGTGCACGCCACGACCGCGCGGGGCGGCTCGGCGATGCCCGCGTCGCGGAGCGCTGCGCGGGCCGCGCGGCTCGGCGGCTCGATCAGCGCGAGAATCGCGTTGACCGTGCCCAGCAGGGCGTTGACCGGGCGCCCGTCTCCGTCGACGATCGTTTTCGGCAAGGCGAAGAACGAGCGGTACAGGAGCCAAGGGGTGTCGGCGAGCAGGAGCGGCGCTGGCACGCGCCCAGCCTACGGCGCCTGCGACCCGCGGGCTCTTCAGCCCGCCGAGACGCCGCCGGCGCCGCTCACCGACGAAGCCGCGCCGCTTGCCCCCGTGGGCGAGACACCCCCGGAGTTGCCGTGAGACGGAGGCGGCGCGGGCGGGGTGGGCGGGTTCCCCGTCAATGGGCCGAACAGGCGCGGCCGCCCGCTGTGGTCCGGCTCCGGGGCGAGCGCGGAGCCGTTGCGCACGTAGAAGTACTCCCAGGTGCTGTCGAGCCCGAGGCGGGCGGCCAGCGCGGGCCCGCTGAGCACGTCAGCCGCGCTCGTGCCCAGCACGCGCGCCTTGAGGATCCGCGGCGAGACGCCGCGCTTGATCACTTCGACGCCGTGGAAGCGCCCGCGGTAGAGCCCGCGCAGCCTGCCGGCGGCGGTCGCGAACGGGATTTCGAGATGCCAGCGCGCCGAGCTGCCTTCGTAGGCGTCGGCGACGCCGGTCAGCCACGGCGCCGGTTCGGCGCCGGGGAAGCCGTCCTGGACGGACTCGGTCATGCCACCCGAGCTCGCGAAGAAATACGTGATCGCCGGGCGCCCGGCGTACGTCACGATCTGCCCGGCGGTCGCCGCGACGGCGGCGTTCGTCGCCGGGGTTTCGGCGGCGGCCCCGCGGTACACCTGCGAGCGCGTGTCGGCGTACACGTCGAAGCGCGAGCCGCCGGCGTGTGAGGTCAGCGCGTAGGTGCGGCTCGCCACGGCCTGCGCCTCGAGCGCGGCGGCGGGCCAGCTCGCCGGCATCTCGGCCGAGACCACGCCCCGGACGTAGCGCTCGAGCGCGATCCGCTTCACCTTCGCGCCGACCAGCACCTTCACGACGGTCTTCGGCGACGCTGTGCCGAGCGCCGTGCCCGAGTAGTAGTGGGCCAGGATCTGCTGGTAGGAGAGCCCGTGCCGCGCGTAGCCGAGCGCGCCTTCCTGGCTCATGCCGACGCCGTGGCCGTTGCCGGTGCCTTCGATCACGAGCATCGGGGCGGCACCGGCCGGTGCCGCGAGGCATGCGGCGAGGGCCGCGGCGGCGCTCGCGGCGGCCGCACGCAGCAGCGCTCTGCGCGCCCCGCGCCGGCGCTCCTGGGAGCCCGATTTGCGGTGGTAGGTTGGCTCTATGGCGGGCATCTGCTCACGCAAGAACACGGCCGCTCACGTGCAATCGCGGTCGAGGATCGGAGGACCCATGAGTTTGCACTCGTCGCCCCTGCAAAGTCCGTTGAGGGATGCACGATGGCTGTCGAGGTGAGCGCCAAGGAGGAGCTGACCCGCGAGCGCGAGGTCCTAGACGCCGTCCCCAAGCAGCTCTTCATCGGCGGCGCGTGGCGGGACGCCGAGGGCGGTGCGAAGCTCGGCGTCGAGGACCCGGCGACGGGCGAGCAGCTCGTCGAGGTCGCGGACGCCTCGCCGTCCGACGCGAAGGCCGCGCTGAGCGCGGCAGCCGAGGCGCAGGTCGACTGGGCCGCGAGCGCGCCGCGCGACCGCGGCGAGATGCTCCGCTCGGCGTACGAGAAGATCGTCGCCCGCGCCGACGAGCTGGCGCTGCTGATGACGCTCGAGATGGGCAAGTCGGTCGCGGAGTCCAAGGCCGAGATCTCCTATGCCGCGGAGTTCTTCCGCTGGTTCTCGGAGGAGGCGGTGCGCGTGCACGGGCGCTACATGGTCAACACAACCGGCAAAGGACGGATCCTGACGATGCGCCAGCCGGTCGGCCCGTGCGTGTTCGTGACGCCCTGGAACTTCCCGACCGCGATGGGGACGCGCAAGATCGCGCCGGCCGTCGCGGCCGGCTGCACGATGGTGGTCAAGCCCGCCCAGCAGACACCGCTGTCGATGCTCGCGCTCGCCGCGATCCTGGAGGAGTCCGGCCTTCCCGGCGGCGTCCTGAACGTGATCACGGCGAAGCACTCGGGCGAGGTGATCGAACCGCTCCTGAAGGACCCTCGCACGCGTAAGCTCTCGTTCACCGGCTCGACCGAGGTGGGCCGGATGCTGATCGAGCAGTCGGCCGACCAGATCCTTCGCACCTCGATGGAGCTCGGCGGCAACGCGCCGTTCCTCGTCTTCGAGGACGCCGATCTCGACGCGGCGGTCGACGGCGCGATGCTCGCCAAGATGCGCAACGTCGGCGAGGCCTGCACCGCTGCCAACCGCTTCCACGTCCACGAGTCGATCGCCGACGAGTTCTCCCGGCGCCTGGCCGAGCGCATGGGCGCGCTGAAGATCGGCCGCGGCACGGACCCCGGCGTCGACGTCGGTCCGCTGATCGACGGCAAACAGCGCGAGAAGGTCGAGGAGCTGGTCGACGACGCGGTCAAGCGCGGCGCGCGGGTGCTCGTGGGCGGCCATGCCGGCGCCGGCGCGGGCTACTTCTACGAGCCGACCGTGCTGGCCGGCGTGCCGGACGACGCGCGGCTGCTGGACGAGGAGATCTTCGGGCCGGTCGCGCCCGTGGCGACTTTCAAGACCGATCAGGAAGCGCTCGACGCGGCCAACCGCACCGAGTACGGGCTCGTCGCCTACGTCTACACGCGCGACCTGAACCGCGCGCTGCGGGTCGCCGAGGGCCTCGAGACCGGGATGGTCGGCCTCAACCAGGGCGTCGTGTCGAATCCCGCCGCGCCCTTCGGCGGCGTCAAGCAGTCGGGGTTCGGGCGCGAGGGTGGCTTCGAGGGGATCGACGAGTACCTCGAGACGAAGTACGTGGCCGTGGCGCTCTGAGAGGGACGCGGCCTTTACTCCAAAACGGCGCATTTCGCGGATGAGCGTTGGCCGCGCGACGTTCGCGCCTCGTCGCATCTCTGACAGCCAACCCGTGTTCTGAAGGGCGAACACAGCCTTTCCAACGATCCTCTCCCCCTTGTACCAGCCGTCTAAAAGGCTCCTAAAGAACATGGAACAGAACGAACCGCAGCTTGACCCCGTCACAGTCGCCTCTGTGGTGCTCCGCACGGTCGACGAGATCGACAGGAGCACCGAGGAGCAGCGCGACGAACTGCTGTGCGCGCTGCTCTGCGCGGCCTGGGGCGACCTCCACGCCCAGAACCAGTAGGCCCTCCGCCGCGGCCCGGGCACGCCCGGGCCGCGAGCGTGGCCGCTCAGGAGCCGAGCGCGACCAGGTCGTCCAGCAGGCGGCCGTAGGCGCCGAGCAGGATCGAGAGGTGCCCCTCGCCGTCGAGCAGGTGGGGCCTCGCGCCGGGGACGTTGGCGGCGAGCCAGCGGCCGTGGGCGTAAGGGACGAAGCGGTCCTCCGAGCCCTGCCAGATCGCGACCGGCCGTTCGATCTCCTGAAGCGAGAAGCCCCAGTCCCCGACGAAGGCGAGATCGTCGTCGAACCAGCCCCACACGTCCTCCCCGAGGGCGCCGTGGAACAGCGCGGCCAGGTACTCCGCGAACTCGCCCGTGGCCGCGTCGCGGTCCACCGGCGAGAGCAGCTGCCCGAGCGAGGCCTGGATCTCGGGGCCGCCCGCGGCGAGGATGCCGTCGCGCTCGCCGCGCAGGAACTCCTCGAGCGGGCCGGCGCCCGCCTCGGCCGCTCCGAACTCCGCGAGGTTCTCCTCTCCCATCCCCTCCATCCAATCCAAGCCGGCCGCATCCCGCGGCGCGACGCCCGCGAGCGTCGCGGCGGCGATCGTGCGCTCCGGCAGACGCGCGGCGCACGCGAGCGCGTGCGGGCCGCCCCCGGACCAGCCGACGGTGAAGAAGCGGTCGATCGCGAGCGCGTCGGCGACCGCGGCGATGTCCTCTGTGCAGTCGGCCACCCTGCGTCCGGGACGGCGGTCCGAGTCGCCGTACCCGGGACGCGAGTAGGCGACGTGGCGCAGGCCTCGTTCCGCACCGAGCTCGACGAGCGGGGGATAGAGGAGACCCGCCGAGGGTGTCCCGACCTGGAACAGGACGACTCGTCCCTCGCTCGGGCCGGCGATCTGCGCGCCGAGCTGCCGTCCGTCGCTGGTGCGCACCTGCAGACGCTCCATCGCGTCATCCTCTCACGCGCCCGCCCCGGGGCGCCCACAAGCGGCGTTACCCGACCAGGGCGGCGGCTAGAGTCATCGCGCATGCCCCGCTGCCCACGGATCGCCGCCGCCGCGACGCTGCTCGCAGCGGCGCTCGCGATCGTCCTGGCCGGGTGCGGCGGCTCCTCCTCGGGCAACGGGATCGAATCGAAATCGCCTGATCAGATCCTCGAAGCTACGAAACAGGCGGCCAAATCGGCCACCTCCGTGCACATCGCCGGCTCGATCGTCACGGGCGGCAAGCCGATCTCGCTCGACATGGAACTCGCGGCCGGCAAGGGCGGCAAGGGCACGATCTCCCAGGAAGGGTTCACGATCCGCATCATCCAGACCCACGGCCGGGTCTACATCAACGGCACCTCGGCCTTCTACCAGCACGTCGGCGGGGCCGCCGCGGCGACCCTGCTGCAGGGCAAGTGGCTGGAGGTCCCCGCGAACAGCGGCGAACTCGCCTCGCTCGCCGACCTGACCGACCTCAGCAAGTTGATCGACACGGCGCTCGCCAGCCACGGCACGCTCGAGAAGGGAGGCACGGCCACGGTCGAAGGCCAGAAGGCCGTCAAGCTCACCGACTCCACCAAGGGAGGGAGCCTGTACGTCGCCGCGACGGGCACTCCATATCCGCTCCAGATCGCCAAGAGCGGCTCGGAAAGCGGCAAAGTCGTCTTCGACCGGTGGAACCAGCCCGTGACCCTCAGCGCTCCTCCGGGCGCAATTGACATCGGCGCGCTACAGAAAGGCGGCTGATCAGCCGATTCGTCTGTATGTCTAGAAGCGCGGAGACCGCATCAAGGCTCCTCGTGCGCGCGCCGAGGAGTCTCTCCAGCAGCGACAGGACCCTGGGGGCCGTCAAGGATGCGGGAGTTCTCGGTGAACGGAGTCATGCAGGCCGGCGTTCTGCGCCGGCTCCAGGGCCGGCCCGTCGGGTGCAACGAGCATCCGCTCGAGGCGCACGAGCGCGTCCGGATGGGTACAGCGATGCCTAGCCGGCCCGCCACGGGTGGCCCCGGCAGGCCCCCGCTCGGCCGGGCCGATGGCCGCCGCGCCGTCCCGGCGATGGCGATCGGCGCCGTAGTCGCCCTCGCCTCCGCGCTCGGTCTGGCCCTCGCCGGCGCCTCCGCGGCCGCGGTTGGCTGCGCCGCCGCGCTGGCGCTCGCCGCTGTCGCGATCGGCTGGGGCTTCGGCGAGCGGGGCATGGCGGCGCTCGAACGCGAGGTCGAGAGCTCCACGAGCGAGCTCAAACGCGCCCTCTCCGAGCTCGAGATCGCCCAGGCCGAGACCGTCCAGAGGCTCTCGATGGCCGTCGAGTTCCGCGACGAGGACACCGGTGCGCACATCGAGCGGATCGGGCGCTTCTCCGTGCTGCTGGCCGAACACATCGGGATGGACGCAGAGTTCTGCGAGCGACTCCGCCACGCCGCCCCGCTGCACGACGTCGGCAAGGTCGCGATCCCCGACGCGATCCTGCTCAAGCCCGGGCCGCTCACGCCCGAGGAGCGCGCGATCGTCGAGACCCACGCCGAGGAGGGGCATCGCCTCGTGCGCGGCTCCTCGTCCTCGATCCTCGACATGGCCGCAACGATCGCGCTCAGCCACCAGGAGAAGTGGGACGGCAGCGGCTACCCGCGTGGCCTGAAGGGCGAGGCGATCCCGATCGAGGGCCGCATCGTCGCGGTCGCCGACGTGTTCGACGCGCTGACGAGCGACCGCGTCTACCGCAAGGCCTTCTCCGTCGACGAGGCGATCCAGATGATGCGCGAACAGCGCGGACGCCACTTCGACCCGGTCCTGCTCGACGCCTTCATGGAAGTGCTCGGCCGCTCGGGCCCGGACGCCCGCGACGAGCTGCGCCGCGACCCCGCCGCGCTTGTCGAGTCGACGCTCGAGACGTTCGCGACGGCGCTCGAACGCGGCGACGCCGAGATGGCGGAGGGCGCGATCGCGAGCGCGATCGAGGACGGCATCTCTGCGACCACATTGCACGCCGAGGTGATCGGCCCGGCCCTGCGCAGGCTCGACGTGCTGTCCTCCGCGGGCGAGCTGTCCGCCGAGACCGAGCACCGCGCGGCGACGATCGTGCGCCGCGTGCTCGCGACGCTGTACCGCTACATGACCGGTGGCACCGACCCCACGCGCGAGCGCGTGCTGCTGGCCGCCGTCAGGGGTGACGAGCACACGCTCGGCCTGCAGATGGTCCACGACCAGCTCGCCGCCGCGGGCTTCGAGACGATCTTCGAGACCGACCTCGACGGCGCGCGGCTGCTCGAGACCATCGCGACCCGCCGTCCCGACCTCGTCGTGCTCGGCGCGACCGTGCCGGGCGAGGGCGAAGACCTCGAGGTTGCGCTGCGCGAGGTGCGCGGCGTGCACCCCGACGTGCCGATCGTGCTGTCGGGCCCTGCGATCGGCGGCAGCCTGCCGCGCGAGCGCGGCGGCATGCGCGTACTCGACCGGATCGACCAGTCGGTCGAGGCCGTCGAAGAGCAGCTCGGCGCGCGAGGACCCGCCCGGTCCGCCGCCTAGACGCGGCTCTCGCGCAGCAGTTCCGCGCGGGGACTGCCGCGCCCGCCGTCCACTCGCAGTCCCGATAGATTTCGCGCCAGTGAGCAAGCGCGCGATCGTGACTGGCGGGGCCGGCTTCATCGGCTCGCACGTGGCCGACGCCCTCTTGGCCGACGGCTACGAGGTGCGGGTCATCGACGACCTGTCCTCGGGGTCCGCCGAGCGTGTTCCGTCCGGCGCCGAGCTGATCGAGCTCGACATCGTCAACGAGCCGGCCCTGCTCGAGGCCTTCGACAGCTTTCCGCCGCAGGCCGTCTACCACCTCGCCGCGCAGGCGAGCGTCGTGGTGTCAGTCGAGGACCCGGGGCGCGACAGCGAAGTCAACGTTCGCGGCACGCTCAACGTCCTGCAGGCCGCCGGCGCGCATGGGGCGCCCGTCGTCTTCACCTCGACCGGCGGCGCGCTCTACGGCGACGAGGCGCCGCGGCCGACACCGGAGGACAGGATCCCGGCGCCGCTCTCGCCCTACGGGGCCTCGAAGTGGGCCGCCGAGGCATACGTGCGCACCTGGGCGCGCACCTCGGGCACCCAGCACACCGTCGCCCGGCTCGGCAATGTCTACGGCCCGCGCCAGAGCCCGCACGGCGAGGCCGGCGTCGTCGCGATCTTCACCGGCCGTATCAACGAACGCCGGGCGCCGACGCTGTACGGGCACGGGCGCCCGACGCGCGACTACATCTACGTCGCCGACGTCGTGAGCGCGCTGCTCGCCGCGACGGGGCGGGCGGGGGTCTACAACATCGCGACGGGCGTCGAAACCGACGTGATCACGATCTGGCGCAGCCTCTGCGAGATCGCCGGCGTGGAGATCGAGCCGGAGCTGGCCGACCTGCGCCCCGGCGAGCTTCAGCACAGCTGCATGGACATCAGCCGCGCGCGGGACGAGCTCGGCTGGAGCCCGCAGGTCGCCTTCCAGGAGGGTCTCGAGCTCACCTACCGCGCTCTGAGCGAGGAATACGCCCCGAGCTGAGGCGCGAGCTGCAATCGCTCGCTCAGCCCTGCTGGCGGCGCGCGGCGGGGCCGAAGCAGACGTATGAGCCCGATTCGCGGGGCCGCCGTCGTGGTCCTGACGATCGCAGCGTTGCTGCTCGACGCCGGTGCCGCCGCAGCCCTCGCGGACACGCCCGGCGGCGTGGCGGCGCCCGCCTCGCCGCAGGCCGGCGGGACGCAGTTCGGCGTGCCGGCCGGCGTCGCGAGGCCGCAGCTCAGCTACCTGAGCCTGCCGTCCAGCCCCACGGCCGGGCGCCCGCCGCGGATCGTCCTGGAAATCGTCGAGCCCCATGTCGCGACGGTCCACCTGCGCGTGCTGGTGATCGACCTGCACACACGCCGCACGGTGCTGAGCGCCGAAATGGGCTGGGTCCACACCTCGCACCGACTGGCGGTGGTGTGGCCGCACGGGGCGACGCTCGGGGCGGGCACCTACCGTGTCACCGTCTCCTCGCACGACCGCCGCAACGGCAACATCCTGCGCAACGCGCGCATCTCCGGCGAGGCGACGCTGACGGTCAAGGAAGCCCCGGCGGCGGCGCCGGTGACGGCCTCCCCCGAACCCGGTGTGCCGACGCCCGCGCAGACCGTCGCCGACGGGGCGGTGTTCCCGGTGCGCGGTCCCCACAACTTCGGCGGCCCGGAAAACCGCTTCGGCGCCCCCCGGGAAGGGCACATCCACGAGGGCCAGGACGTGCTGACCGCGGAAGGCACGCCCGACGTGGTTCCGCTCGCGGGGACGATCACGAAGACCGCCGATCAGCCCGAAGGCGCGGGGTACTACGTCGTCGAGCACACGCTGATCGGGTTCGACTTCATGTTCGCCCACTGCGAGGCGGGCTCGTTCACGGTCGCGGGCGGCCAGGCGGTCGCCGCGGGCCAGCAGATCTGCAGCGCCGGCCAGACCGGCGATGCCACCGCGCCGCACCTGCACTTCGAGATGTGGGTCGGCGGCTGGCGGGCGCCCGGCGGGCATCCGATCGACCCGCTGCCCTACCTCGAAGCCTGGGAACGCGCGGAATCATAGGACGGGACGCTCGCGCGGCCCCGGGGCCCGCGGCGCAGGTGACTCGGTAGCATCGGGCCCCGCGGCGAGATAGCTCAGTTGGTAGAGCACACGACTGAAAATCGTGGTGTCCCCGGTTCGAATCCGGGTCTCGCCATTCCTCTTCGTCCCTGCGGAAGCGGCCGACTTGCCCTACACAGTCAAGAAGACAGCCGAGGGTTATCAGGTGGTCGATCGAGAGACCGGCAAGGTCTTCTCGCGTCACACCACCGAGGAGAAGGCCGAGCGCCAGCGGCGTTTGCTGGAGGGGATCAGGCACGGGTGGAAGCCGACGCAGAAGGAGCACCGCGAGTCCTGAGCGGGCGCGATCCGGCGCCCGCGGGCGACGCGACCTGACCCGGCTCAGGCGCGCTCGTCGCCCCTGTGCACGATCAGCACCGAGCGCCGCGAATGCGAAGCCACGGCCGCCGCCACGCTTCCGACCAGCGCGCCGGCGATTCCCCTGCGCCCGTGCGAGCCCAGCACGATCAGGCCGGCGTCGCGCTCGTCTGCAAGTTCCACGATCGGTTTCCAGGCGGGCGCGCCCTCGACAGCCTCGCTGCCGGCGGCGAAGCCCGCGTTCCGGGCCAGTGAGGCTCCCGCGGCGGCGGTTTCCTCGGCCGCGCGCCTGACCTCGGCGATCTCCGCTGCGTTGATCGTCAGCGCGGCGGTCGGCACGAAGCCCACGTCGAACGGCTGCCAGACGGTCAGGGCGATCGCCTCGCGGCCGGGGGCGAGCTGGCGCCCGGCCTCCTCGATCGCGAGCTTCGCCAGGTCCGAGCCGTCGTAGGCGAACAGCACGGGCCCGAGCGACGCCTCGCCACCCGTCTGGCCGGCCATCAGGCCGGCTCCTCCGCGAGCGCCGGGTGGCGCTCGCGCCGACGCACACGCGCGAGCAGCGGCGGCGAGTACCACGCGGGGCCGTCGCCGTCCATGAACCGCTGGATGTCCGGCTTCTGCGCGCGAGCGCCGCCGAGGGCGTAGAGCCCGACCGCGGCGAGGGCGCCGCCGACGGCGAGCGCGAGCCCGATCCACAACGCGATGCGGGTGCCCTCCTGCGGGCTGCCTCCGACCGTCGCCGCGAGGTGCACGAAGATCGGCGCGACCATGAAGGCGGCGACCGCGCGGAACAGCTCGACGATCGCGAACACCCGCTGGAGGCTCGCGGCCGCGAGCGAGAACCCGGCGACGAACAGGGCCGGCGCCACAGCGGCACCGAGGCCGATCCCGGTGAGCCCGGAGCCGATCAGCGCGGTGGTTTCACTCGCGGGGACGTGGATCAGGAAGACCGCGATCCCGGCTGCGAGGAACGCCATGCCGGCGAGGGGAAGGTAGTGGATCTCGCGGGTTTTCAGCACGAGGCCCAGCGCGACCGCGGTGATCAGTGCACCGCCCAGCTCCGGGAGGTAGAGCAGGCCGACGTGGAGCGGCGAGTAGGTCCCGTACAGTTCGGCCGCCGTCAGCACGGTCGCCGACACCGACGCGGCCGCCGCGGCCAGGGCGACGACGATCCCCGCGACGGGGATCGTGCTGGTGATCATCGTGCGGATCGTCAGCAGCGGCCGGCTGCTGCGGTACTGGTAGACGACTAGAGCGACGATCAGCGCGAGACCGACGACGAGCGGTAGCAGCGTCTGGGTCGAGACGAAGGGGTGGGTCAGCAGCTGCGACGCGCCGTAGAAGGCGGACACGCAGCCTGTGGCGGCGAGGCCGATTGCGCGCACGTCGCGCGGCGCAGAGGGATCGGCGGCCGGAGCGTCATCGAAGGTCAGAACCGCGAGGGCCAGCGCTGCGAGCGAGATGGCGGCCACGATCCAGAACAGCGGGCGCCAGCCGTGCGCAGCGGCCTGGATGCCGCCGACCACCGGCCCGAGGGCGACGGCGCCGAAGATGCACACGTTCATGATCATCGCCGTCCAGCGGAACTTCTCGATGCCGAAGCCGAGCGCGAGCGGCGGCACCGCCGCGATCAGGAGCAGGCTGGTGCAGAGGCCCTGAAGGACGTGCCCCGAGATGAACATCGCCGGGCTCGTCGCCGATGCGGCGAGCACCGACCCGAGGACCAGGAGCATGGCGTAGAGGACCATCATCCGCCGCTGCGGCAGCAGTTGGGCGAACTGAACCGCGAGGATCGTGCCGACGGCGTAGCCGGCGTTGGCCAGGCCGAGCCCGAGGCTCATCGTCTGCGCGCTCATGTGCAGCTGCCCGCCGATGATCGGCGTGAGCGGCGCGAGCGCAGCCGAGAGCCCGAGGTACGGGACGAGGGCGAAGATCACCATCGCGGCGGCGGCGGGGTAGCGGCCGGCGAGCGGACCCTGTCTCATTGGCGAACCCCCTTTCCGTGGGCGGTCTGTTCAGTGTGGTGAAGGGTGGGTTCCAAGTTGGGGAGGTCTTGTGAAAGAGGCTAAAATGGAGCTACCCTCCGAATAATACGGAGGAAGCCTCCGTTTTTCAAGTTGATATGGGCACAACCGAGACACAGACGCCGAAAGCGCCCGCCGCGCCCATGAGGGCCGACGCGAGGCGCAACCACGAGCGCGTGCTGAGCGCCGCACGCGAGGCGTTCGCCGAAGGCGGCGAGAACACCACGCTAGAGCAGATCGCGCGCCGTGCCGGCGTCGGGATAGGCACGCTCTACCGGCACTTCCCCAACCGGCAGGCGCTGCTCGAGGCGCTGTACGTCGCCGAGCTCGAGGAGGTCTGCCGCTCGGCCGAGCAGCTCGGCGACGCCGACCCATGGGAGGCGCTGAGCGCCTGGTTCGAGCGGCTGCTGTCCTACCTGACGACGAAGCGCGCGCTGGCCGAGCAGCTCTCCAACTACCTCGATCTCGATTCACCGCTCTTCCACCAATGCCGTGGCGCGTTGTTCGCCGCGGGCGAACCGCTGCTGGAGCGCGCACAGCAGGCCGGGGTCGTCCGTGGCGACGTCGCCTTCCCGGACGTCCTGCAGATGGTCGCCGCCGTCACGAAGATCGCCCCAGCCGAGCCGGGCCAGTCCGAACGCGTGCTGCGCGTCGCGCTCGACGGGCTGCGCTACCAGCCGGCCCGCTAGCGACCGTCGGGTCGCGCCCACCGGACCACTCAGCGCAGGATCCCGGTGTGCCCGATCGAGTACCGCCCCGGCTGCGGCCAGACGCACAGCCCGTGCGGCCCGTACCCGACGGGGATCTTGTGGAGCAGCCGGCCCGTGCGTGTCGAGATCGCGTACACGACGTTGTCATAGCGCCCGCTCAGCCACAGCACGCGCCCGTTGGCCGACACCCCGCCCATGTCGGGCGAGCCGCCTCCCGGGATGAACCACTTCTTAACCGGCCGTCTCGTCGCGAACGAGATCACGCTGATCGAGCCTTCGCCGCGGTTGCTCACGTACAGGAAGCGCGAGTCCCGGCTCGGGTACAAGCCGTGTGCGCCGCCGCCGGTCGGCTGGAAGCGGATCACCTTCATGCTCGCGGCGTCGATCAGCCACACGCCGTTCGAGGTCATGTCGGCGACGTAGAACGTACGGCCGTCGGGCGAGAGCTTGACGTCCTGAGGCGAGGCGCCTTCGCGGAGCTCGATCGACTTGATCACGCGCTCCTTTTCGAGGTCCACGACGACCATGCGGCCGGCGAACTCGCACGAGACGAGGGCGAGCCGCCCGTCCGCGGTGTAGTCCATGTGGTCGATCCCGGCGCACTGCGGGATCGACAGCGAATGCTCGAGGCGCATCGTGTGGGCGTCGCGGAAGTCGAGGCGGTGCCGGGCCTCGGAGACGACGATCGCGCGCGTGCCGTCGGGCGTGAAGTACAGGTTGTAGGGGTCGGTCACCGGGATCGGCGCTCCGGGGCGCCCGGTCCGCGGGTCGATCGGCGTGAGCGAGTTGCCGGTGTCGTTCGTCACGTAGAGCGTCCGCAGGTCCCAGGACGGGGTGACGTGCTGCGGGAGCGTCCCGACGGCGAAGTGCTCGACGATCTTGCCCGTCGCCTGGCTGATCACGTCGACCGTGTTCGAATCGCTGTTCGGCACGTAGACCAGCGCCGGGTCGCCCCGCACCTGCGGTGCGAGCATGCCCGGTCCGTCCGCGGCGTAGACGTTGTGCGCAGAGAGCAGCGGCGGGATTCGCCCCGGCACGAGCGCTCGAGCCGGCGCGCGAGAGGGCGCCGCGGCTGCGGTCGCGCTCGTCGTGCCCGTTCGGGGCGCCGTGTCGACCGATGCGCCGCCCCCGCCTGCCCCGCCGCATCCCACAAGCGCGGCGAGCGCAGGGACGAGCAGCGCCGCGAGGCAGCGGAGCGCTCGCGGGGACCTGTGGGACGCGCCGGCGCTCACGGCGCGAGCGTCCAGATCTCGTCCTGGGCGGCACCCGCGGCGTCGCGGCCGCCGAGGACGAGGACGCTGCCGCCGACCGTTGCAGCCCCCAGGTCGGAGGTCGCGTGCGGCAGCCTCCCGCCGGGAGTCAGGCGGCCGCTCGACGGGTCGATCGCCCAGATCGCCGCGCTTGGCTGTTCAGCTTCGCCGGCCCGGCCGCCGAGCACGAAGAAGGTCCCCCCGAGCGATGCTCCGGCGGCGTGCGAGAGAGCCGCGGGCAGGCGGGCGATGGTCCGCACCGCGCCCGAGGCGGGGTCGACTGAGAGCACGCGCGACTGCGCGTGCACGCCGTCGGTGCCGCCGGCGACGAGCAACCGTCCGCCTACGGCAGCGACCGCCGCGTATCGCAGCGGGTGCGGGAGCGTGGCCACGACCCTTGGTGGCGCGCCGGGACGGTAGGCGAGCACCGAGCGCTGCGGTTCGGTGCTTGTGTAGCCGCCCACCACGTAGGCGGTACCCGCGAGCGTCGCGGCGCTCGTGTCCGAGAGGCCCTGCGCGAGCGTGCCCGCCGGCCCAGCCGAGCCGTCGGCGCCGACCGCGGTGATGCTCGCGACGGGCCCGGAGGCGGTGCCGCCGCCGAACGCGTAGGCGCGGTCGCCGAGCGCCGCGACGCCTACGTCGTGGACGGCCTGCGGGAGGTGGCCCGCCACGGCAGCCCGCTCGCCGTGCACCGCAATCACGGAGTCGAGCGAGGAGTCGGCGGCGTCGAGGCCGCCGATCGCGAGCGCCGTGCCGTCCGGTAACGCGGCCACGCCCGGCAGCTGGACGGCGAACGGGAGGGTGCCCTGCGCGCGGAGCCGCAGCCGTGCGGGGGCGGGCGCCACGGCAGCGGCGGCGTGCCGGGTGACCGCGGTGCTCGCCCGTGGCGCCGGAGAGGACGAGCCGCAGCCGGCGGCCGCGAGCGCGCCGGCAAGAAGCAGTGCCGCCGCCGGCGACTTTGCAGCTCGAGCAACGCTGCCTGTCGGCTCGCCCGTCATGCGGTTCTCCGCCACCCGGGCCGCCGCCCTGCCACTCTCCTCATCGGCCGCAAGCTTCGGTGGCGGACCTCAACCGAACCTGAACGGCGGATGAGCTTGTTGCCATCGTGTCGCAGCGCGGGCGCGATCGTTGTCCACGTGGTCGGGGAGCGCCATGTGAGGATCGCCCTAATCTTGAAGGAGGCCGCAAGCCGGCCGCCAGCTTCAGCGACAGGAGGACCACATGGCACCCGAGACGACCGTGCAGCTCGACCGCGAGCGCGTGCGCACCATGATCGAGCGCGAGGCCGAGCGGCTTGACGAGCGCACCCAGGCCAGTCTCAAGATGTACGAGCGGGCTCGGCTGTCGCTGAGCGCCGGCGTGGCGTCGAGCTACCAGGCCCGCGACCCGTGGCCGATCTATCTCACGCGCGGCGAGGGTCCCGTCGTGTACGACGTCGACGGCAATCGCATGTGGGACTTTCACAACGGCTTCGGGTCGATGGTGCAGGGCCACGCCAACCCGGCGATCGTCCGCGCCGTGCGCGAGCGCGTCGGCGAGGGCACGCACTTCGCCGCCACGACCGAGGAAGGCGTGGAGGTCGCCGAGGAGCTTCAGCGGCGCTGGGGCCTCGCGCGCTGGCGGTTCTTGAACTCCGGGTCCGAGGCGACGATGGATGCGATCCGCATCGCGCGCGGTTACACGGGGCGCGACACGATTCTCAAGATCTTCGGCTCCTACCACGGCCACCACGACGCCGTGATGGTCTCGATCGGCGTCGAGTACGACCGCATCGGCGACCGCGAGAACTACGCCTCGCTGCCATACGGGGCAGGTATCCCGAAGCAGGTCTCGGACCTCACGATCCCGGTGCCGTTCAACGACGCGGGAGCGATGGAGCGCCGCATCGAACGACTCGACGCGGAAGGGCGCAAGCCGGCCTGCGTGATCATGGAGGCGGCAATGATGAACCTCGGCGTGGTGTTGCCCGAGGATGGCTATCTACAGGAAGTCCGTGACATCACCGCGCGCCACAAGATCGTCCTGATCTTCGACGAGGTCAAGACGGGGCTCGCAATCGCTGCGGGCGGCGCGACGGAGCGCTTCGGCGTGGAGCCCGACATGGTCACGCTCGCCAAGACGCTCGGCGGCGGGCTGCCGGGCGCGGCGGTCGGCGGCACCGAGGAGGTGATGCGGGTCGTCGAGGACGGGACCGTGTACCAGGTGGGCACCTACAACGGCAACCCGCTGACGATGGCCGCGGCGCGCGCGAGCCTCACCGAGGTGCTGACGCCGGAGGCCTACGCGCACATGGACGCGCTCAACGACCGCATCGTCACAGGCTGCCAGGGCGTGATCGACCGCTACGGCCTGCCGGGCTACGCGGTCGGCATCGGCGCGAAGGGCTGCGTCACGTTCTCGCCGGTGAAGATCGTCGACTACGAAACGTTCAAGGCCAACCAGGACGTCGAGGTGACCGAACTGGCGTGGCTCTACAACATGAATCGCGGCATCTTCATGACTCCCGGCCGCGAGGAGGAGTGGACGCTGTCCGTGGCCCATACGGACGAGGCGGTCGACGCCTACGTGCAGGTGTTCGACGAAATGGCCGCCGAGCTGACCGCCTGATTTCGACTGTTGGTTGAGCGGCGGCGCGCGCTGCGGCCGTCGGCGCATGGCTGCGCCGAGGGCGCAGGCGCCCAGATTCGCCATCTCGGACGCCAACTTTTCTCCCGGCCGAACGTTTCAAGGTCATGGCCTCGATCGTGGTCTCCGGCGACGTGCTGCGGCGCCCCACCGGCTCGAACCTCGCCGTGCACCTGCACTACCTGATCGGCCTGCGCAAGCTGGGCCACCAGGTCGCCTACCTCGAGGACCGGGACGTGCTCGCAGATCCCGAGGGCGGCGCGGCCGTGCCGCGCGAGGGGTTGGTTCTGCTCGAAAACCTGCTGCGCCGCTGCCGCGTGGAGATCCCGGTCGTGTGGGTCGACTCGGACGCCGGGCTGGTCGGCGGCATGGTATGGCCGCAGCTGCGCCGGCGGCTGCGCAAGACCGACCTGCTGCTGGACATCGGCGGCCACTGCTTCCTCGAGGAGCGCTCGCTGCCGCGCCGGCGGGTGCTCATCGACATCGACGAGCGCCGCCGGGCCGCCGGGCCGGAGCTCGCCTCCCGACAGGTCGAGCATGATCTGTTCTTCTCCAACCGCCGCGACCCCGACGAGCTGCTCGCAGCAGAGTGGCTGCCGACGATCCCGCCGGTCGTCCCGCGTCTCTGGTACGGACCACCGGCGCGGGCTGAGCTGCCACTCAAGGTGCTCGTCGGTCGCGGCTTCGAGGAGGGCGGCCTCGGTCCCCCCCAGGGCGAGGGAATCGCGGGCGAGCAGCTGCTGGCGCTGCCGGCACGGCTGACCCCGCGACCCTGGACCACGCTCCCCGATGAGGACAGCGAGCTGGCGGCACGGCTCGCGGCGTCGGGGTGGAGCGTACGGGCCGAGGCCGCCGTAGACGGCTCGCTGTCCGCGCATCGCGGCCAGCTGATCGGCTCGCAGGCGTGCCTCAGCCTGCGCGGGCACGAGCGCGACGGCGTCTGGTTCACCGCGCATGACGCCTCGTTCCTGGCCGCGGGCCGGCCGCTGATCACGGGCGACGCCGACCTCGAGTGCTGGCTGCCCACCGGCAGCGGGATTCTCACGTTCTCCGATCTCGAGGGCGCGGTCGACGCCGTGGAGCTCGTCGCGCGCGAGCTGCCGCGTCACTCCGCGGCCGCGCGCGATGTCGCCGAGCGCGTCTTTCATTTCAAGGTCGTGCTGCCGAACCTGCTCGAACAGGCGCTGCCTCGGCACCTGCAGGCCGTCGCCTGAGCGCCCGTCAGCCGTCAAGCGCCCGGCGCACGGCCGCTGCGGTGGGCGCGAGATCGTCGGGCAGCCGCTCGAGCAGCGTCAGCCAGGACGGCTTGATCGCGGCCGCGCGTCGCACGAGCTCGGCGCCCCGACCCACGTCCGCCGCCGCCACGCCGATCCCCGCCCAGAACGTGAGCTCATCCGCGTCGGGCGCGAGCTCCGCGGCCGCGGCGTAGAGCTGCGTCGCGCGCTCGTGATCGCCCTCGGCGACGAGCTCGTCGGCCTCGCCCGCCATCTCGTAGGCGCGCGCGAGCCGCAGCAGGCGCTCGAGCTCGCCGAGCGGCGCGCGGTCGTCCTCGACGCGCACGTCGAACCGCGCCCGCCACGTCTCGCCCTCGGCCGGCACCACGAGCAGCGCCGCGGACTGGCGCCCGCGGACGTCGCCGCCCTCGCCCTCGGCGGCTTGCAGCGCCGACAGGAGGCGCGCGGCGAGATCGCCGTCCGCGGCGCGGTACGCGGCGGCCATCGCGGCCGGAACCGTGTCGCGGGCCATCATGTTCGCCTGGCAGCAGAAGCCCTCCCCGACGACCTCGCCTGCGAAGTCGACACACCCGCTGCCCGTGTGGGCGGCCGCCCCGCCCTGCGCGTCCACCACGCCGAGCTGCCGGTAGCGGGCCTGCTCGTCGCCGGCCAGCACTGCCGCGATCGCGGCACCGGCGTCAAGCCCTTCCGCGAGCCGCTCGAGTGCGTTCGGCCCGTGCGCGACCTCGGCGATGGACTGGGTGGCGACGGCGCCGGTGCCCGGCCGCGCCCAGGAGACGACGCTGCCGACCGAGAACCAGTGCGACTGGACCGCCACGCCCAGCTCCCCGCTGGCCGGGTCGCGAGCGACGATCGAGTAGGTGCCCGCGCGCATGCACAACATGATCGCAAGGCGCCGGGCCGCGAGTATGGTTGACGATGGGATGGGCACACCCGCGAAGCCGGCTCGCGAGGACGCCGCCGCCGGCGTGCAGGATCCCCCGAAGGTCAGCGACGAACTCGAACGCTGGCTGAACGGCGAGCACCGCAAGACCGTCGGCGGGCTGATCGAGCTGTTCGAAGAGAAGAGCTTCGCGCTGCTGTTCGTGCTGCTCCTCGGCGTCCCGGCCCTGCCGCTTCCCACGGGCGGGGTGACCCACGTCTTCGAGATCCTCGCGGTGCTGCTCGGCGCGCAGCTGGTGGTCGGCCGCCAGGAGATCTGGATCCCGCACCGCTGGCGCGAGCTGGAGCTGGCAGGCCCTCGCCAGCAGAAGTTCCTCCAGGGCCTGATGAAGCTGATCCGCAAACTCGAGCGCTTCTCCAAACCGCGGCTCCGCTTCCTGTTCAACCACCGCCTGAGCAACTCGGTGTTCGGGCTGATCGTGATCGCCGGCTCCCTCGGCGCGTTCCTGGCGCCCCCCTTCACCGGTCTCGACACGCTGCCCTCGCTCGGCGTCGTGCTCGTGTCGCTCGGCGTGCTGCTGGAAGACATCATCGTCGTGGCCGTGGGCATCGCGGTCGGGGTCGCCGGCGTGATCCTCGAGATCGTGCTCGGCAAGGCGGCGGTCGGCGGCGTCAAAAAACTGTTCTAGCCAGCGGCGATAGGCTGCCCGCATGGCGTCCGGCTGGCCAAGGCTGCCGTTCGAGGAGTGGCGCGCGACCTGCGACACGCTGCACGCCCACACGCAGGTGCTCGGCAAGCTCGCCGTCGCCCTCGCGCCGCCGGAGCCGGAGCTCCAGCACGCCGCCCTGCGACTCAGCGCGCGCGGGTGGGAGACGCTGCCGCTGCCCGCGCCCGACGGCTCCGGCGCGTTCGTCGCGAGCCTCGACCTGAACGCGCACGAGGCGGTCCTCGAACACAGCGACGGGCGCGACGCGCACATCGAGCTGCCAGGCCGTTCGGTCGGGGAGGTGACTCGCGAGCTGCTCGCCCGCGCGCGCGAGCTGGCGGGCTCGTTCGAGATCAACCCGGCGCCCCAGGAGGTCGACTGGGACGAGCCGCTCGACGCCGACGAACGTCACAGGACCTACGAGCCCGAGCAGGTCGAGCGCTACTTCGCCGCCGCGACGCAGGCGGCGTTGGTGCTGGCCGACTTCCGCGCCGCGTTCCGTGGACGCTCGACGCCGGTCAACGCCTGGTGGGGCTCCTTCGACCTCGCGGTGAACCTCTTCTCCGGTAGGCCCGCCGACCCGCCCTCCCGCGACTTCATCATGCGCAACGCGATGGACTCGCAGGAGGTCGCCGTCGGCTGGTGGCCGGGAGACGCGCGCTACGAACGGGCCGCCTTCTACGCATACGCCTACCCGCCGCGCGACGCCTTCGGTGGCATCCAGCTCGAACCGCAGGCGGCGCGGTGGGACGGCGAGCTCGGCGAGTACGTCCTCGACTGGGACGACGTCTGCGCGCAAGCCGACCCGCACGCAACCGCGCTGACCTTCGCCCACTCGGCCTTCAGCCACGCCTGCGCCGTCTGCGAGTGGGACCCAAAGCTGGCGGCGTCCGCCGTGGGAGACCCGCCCCCGGTCAGCTAACGAGCCGTAGCCGGCTCCGGCGCCCGCCCATACGTCGCGGCGAGCGCCGCGGTGCCCAGTGCGGCCACGGCCGACAGGTAGAAGACCGCCGAGTAGCCCGTAAGCGCGGCCGTGGCGCCCGCGATCGGCCCCCCGAGGCCGACGCCGATGTCGAAGAACGCGGTGAACGCGCCGAGCGCGGAGCCGCGGCGGTCTTCGCCGACGTCGCCGACGACCATCAGCGCCAGCGAGGGGAACAGCATCGAGAAACCGGCGCCGACGGTGAGCGCGCCGAGCAGCGCAACCGGCAGCGACTGCGCGGCCGCGATCACGGTGAGGCCGGCCGCCTCGAGCAGCGCCGCGGCGGTCGCAGTCGGCCGGGGGCCGGCGCGGTCGGGAACATGGCTGAGCACGAGCCGGCTGGCGAACACCGCGACCGCGAACACCGTGAAGACGGCGGCTCCGCCGCCGATCCCGCGCGACTTCAGCGCCAGCACGACGAATCCCGCGAGCGCGGCGTAGCCGACGTTCGCGAGCGCCAGCGCCGCCCCGGGCCTGCGCGCCGCGCGCGGGAACAGAGGTGTGCCGCGCGCCGGCGAGAGCGTCGCGCGGTCGACGGGCTCCGGGAGCCGGATCGCGATCACCGCGCCGGCGGCGGGCAGCGCCGCGGTGAGCGCGAAGACCGCGTCGTAACCGGCATTCGCACGCAGCAGCTCGCCGGCGACCGGCCCGAGCGACAGCCCGCCCCATACCGCGAGACCGAACAGCCCGAGCGCGAGCCCGCGCCGGTCCTCGGGGGCCAGGTCCACGGCCCAGGTCGCGCCCGCGGTGTAGACCGAGCCCTCGCCGGCGCCCACCACCAAGCGCGCGGCGACGAGCGTCGGCACGCTGTCGGAGACCAGGTAGAGCAGGCCGCCGAGCGCCATCGCCAGCGAGCCCGCGAGGAGCACGATGCGCCGCCCGCGCCGGTCGGACGCGCGCCCGGCGAGCGGCCGGCAGACGACCGAGGTGACGGCGAAGGCGCCGACGACGATCCCGACGGCCACGTCGCCCGCGTGCAGCGGCCCCCGCACGTACGTCGGCAGCACCGGCAGCGTCGCCCCGATCGCCACGAACGCGAGCAGCGCCGAGACGAACAGGCCGGCCGACGCTCCGACCCCGCGACGCAGTGTGACTCCTCCCAGCACGCGCGCCTGAGCCGGCTCTGTGGCTGCTGGGGGAGGCACGCCCATCGGGCGGTTGAGGGTATGGGACGGACGCGGCGCGTGGCGTGCGACTGGCCAGCCGGCCAGGACCAAACGCCCCGGCGCGCCGCGGGCGGTGATCAGGCGAGCGTGCGCCTGAGCCGCGTCGCGAGCGGCAGCCCGAGCAGCGCGACGCCCGCGAGCGACAGGAAGGCGGCGGTCGGCTGATCGACGAGCGCCTGCACGACCAGGGCGACGACGATCCCGCCGAGGTTCCCCGCCAGCCAGATGATCGCACCGGCCGTTCCCGCCGCGGGGCCGGCCATCCGCTCCACGCTCGTCAGCACCACCGGCAGCGCCGGAAGCAGTGCCGCGCCGAGCAGCGCGAGCACGAGCGCCTGCGCGGGCACCCACCGCAGCGCAGCCAGCGCCGCGCAGCCAAGGATCGCGGTCGAGACGACGGCGAGCATGAAGACGCGCTCGGCGTGGCGGCGCTCGACGAGCTGCGGGATGACCGCGCAGCCGACGGTCCCGGCGATCACCATCCCGACGAGCAGCCCGCCCGCGGTCGCTTCGGAGACGCCCTGTGGTTCGAGCAGCGACTGCAGCCAGGTCGCGAGCGCGACGAAGATCCCGAACCCGACGAACACGAGCCCACACAGCAGCCGCATCTCGGCCAGGCGCCACAGCGCGCGGGCCGCGCCGCCCTCGATCGCGACATGCTCGCCGTCGGCGTGGCCGCGCGCCCGCAGCGCGAGCATGAGCGCCAGCCCGCTCGCGACGGCGATCGCGGCCTGTACGACGAGCAGCCGCTCGATGTGGCCGTGCCCCCCGACGGTCGGCCCCAGCAGCAGCGCGAGCAGCATCCCGACGAAGCCCGACGCGGCGCCCACCGCGATCCCGTTGGCGCGCTCGGCGACCGGCAGGTAGTGGCCCGCGAGCTTGCTGACGGCGCTCAGCACGACGGGCTGGGCGACTGCGACGAGCGTCTGGCCGGCGAGCGCCCACGCGTAGGTCTGCCCGCCGAGGCGGACGAGGGCGCCGGCCGCGGTGAGGACGCCGCCCGCGGCGAGCGCCGGGCGGAACCAGCGGTCGAGCAGCACCCCCGCGGGCAGCGCGAGCACGACGTACAGCAGCGGGAAGATCTCGGCGAGCCAGCCGACCGCGGCTTTGGAGACCCCGTAGTGGTGCGCCGTCTCGGTCGTGATCGGCGCGTAGGTGAGCCAGAGCACCTGCGTGGAGGCGCACACGGCGGCGTAGGCGTAGATCACGCGCCAGCGGGTCGCGGTGCCGAGCTCTCCAACGGCGGTGCTCACGCGTTCATCTTCGAGCACGCGGCGAGGCGCACGCCGCAGCGGAGCGGTTCAAGAAGGCAACGCCGGGCGGGGGGATTTCGTCCTGAGCATTCCGTAGCCGCGCGGACGCGGCCTCAGGTTCCGGCCTTCATCTTCGCCCACTCGGCCTTGTGCACGCGCTTCCCACGAACAAATACCCGCTGACCCTGTTCGAGCCGATTCCGATACCGCCCGCCGATCGTATCTGCCGACCGCCGCGCAGTGGCTCCAGGTGATCAGCCCTTGATTTCGTTGTACACCCGAGCCACCATCGGCTCGTTCAACTCGATGCCCGCTGCGGTGAGGATCGGGATCAGTGTTGCCCCGAACGCGTCGAATGCCTCCTGCGACCCCCAGACGTCGAAGACCTGGATCTCGCCGTCTGTCTCCAGAGCGACGTGGGAGATGCGTCCGTCGGGGGCTCCGACACCCGCCTCCTCCAGCTGGACCAGTGTGGTGTCGTACCGCTCTTGCGTAAAGCCTTTACCGGTGATGTAGAAGCCGAGCGCCATTCGATCCCAATCCCTTCGCGCGATCTGCGCAGTTGTTTGCCAGCGATCGGGCGACCCTATTCCATGGACAGACGACGGCTCCCGGTCAGCGAAAGGCGCTTAGGCCGAGGCCTTCATCCTGCTCCGCTCGGCCTTGTGCGCCTTGCCGGCTCGTAGTCGAGCAGCGCCAGCGGTGGGCCACCGTCGCCCCGGGGCCGGATCAGGTGTCATAAGCGCCTTTTCACGTACGGGTTCTGACAAGCCGGGCGCTCGGAGCTTGATCGAGGAACGGTTTGCGCGTATTCACCTGGCTGCAGTGATCGCTCGCATCGGGCGGGCGGCTCGTGCCCAGCGCGAGCTACGGCGAGTAGGAGGGGCAATGCGAGGAGCAGGTAAGTTCTCGGCGGCACTGGTGGCCGCGCTGATGGTTCTACTGGCCGCAGCGAGCGGCGCGGGTGCGGCCAAGCAGAAGCTTGTCCTGAAGGACTACGGGACCCCCGCGGCGCCCGGGTGGAAGGCTGGCGAGCAGCTCACGGTCACGCACAACGGCGAAACCTGCTACGCGTCGACGGAAGGGATCGTTGAAACCAACACGATGGTCAAGGACCAACTGTCGTTCTACCCGTTCTACCTCCCGTTCTGCCTGGAATCCGAAAGCCCGGAATACAAGATCTCCCAGGGATCGACGGGGGAACGGACCAGCAAGGTGACGATCGCGAGCAACGGCCAGTTGCAGGTCTCGCTCACGCCGAAGCTCGCGATCACGATGCCGGGCCCCTGCACCTACGAATGGTCGAAGCTGAAGCTGACGTTCACGCCCGGCGGCCCAGCCGAATCCCCCGCTACGAGCATCGCGGGCAAGCTGCACAAGGCGGGCAGCAGCCCTGCCTGCAACAAGCGGGAAGCCGCCACGTTCCAAGACGATCTCTACTCGAAGGAAAAGACCACGCTGACCTACGAAACGGAACTGGTCCCGTAGGCCGTAGCTGTCGCCGAACCGAACCGCCCCGCCGCCAGCCGCTAAGCGCGCGCCTTCGCCCACTCGGCCTTGTGCGCGCGCTTGGCGGCTTGGTAGTCGAGCAGCGCCTGCGGTGAGTCGACATCGCCGAGCGTCGGATGCGCCGGCACGAGGGTCTTCGCCTTGGCGAGCTTGTAGCGCTTGGCCAGCACCGACCCGAGCGACTTGACCTTCATCTCGCCGAAGCCGGGCAGTCCCTCGAGGTTCGCGCGCAGCTCCTCGCCGCTCTTCGCGTCCTTCCACACGCGCGAGGCGTCGTCGCCGTACTCGTCGCGGATGTGCGCCGACAGCGAGTGCACGCGTTCGGCCATTTTCCCGGGGTAACGGTGGATCGCCGGTTTCTCGCGGAACACCGTGTCGAGGTCCGCGTCGGCGAGCTTCGCGGGGTCCAGCGTCCCGAGCCGCTCCTTGATCGCGAGCGGGCCGGAGAACGCCTTCTGCACCGTGACCTGCTGGTCCAAGCTGAACCCGATCAGCAATGCCATCGGGTCCTTGGCGATCAACTCGTTGGCCGCTTCTGAGTCGGTGAAGTAGAGGCGGTCGGGCATCAGCGATGCGATCCTATCTGCGGGGGTGCTTCGGTCCCATGACGTCCACGAACCTTGACCACGCGCGCGCGATCTACGCGGGCTGGGGTCGCTGTCGACCATTGTTCCGTACGGACCGAAATCAGGAGCAGGCGGTGTCGCCGACGAACACCGAGCTCGTTCGCGGTTACTTCGAAGGCGCGATCATCCGCTCGCGTCTGTTCTCCGATCAAGCAGAGGCCCGTCGGGCCGCAGGGGTCACAGAGGGGTAGGCGCTCGTGGCCTCGAATGCGGAGACCATGCGCGCGGCGCTGGAGGCGATAAACGGCCGCCAAGGTGCGAGCTTCGACGCGCTGCTGGCAGAGGACGCGGAGATCGTGCCGGTGCGCGCCGCGCTGGAAGGGGTCAGCTTTCGCGGGCCCGACGCCGCGTCGCAGTACTGCGCGGCCATCGAGGAGAGCTGGGAGGACCTCAGATGGCAGGTCGAGGAGATCCGTGACCTCGGCGGCCAGGTGATAGCCCTCGGTCGAATTCAGGGTCGCGGCCGAGACAGCGGCGCCGGTCTCGATGTCCGGGGAGCTTGGGTTGCCGATCTACGCGAGGGACTGATCACACGGTTCCAGACGTACAGCGACCGAGCGGAGGCGCTCGAGGCCGTCGGGCTCACGGAGTAGCGGCGTGGCTGCCGCGGCCCCCGGGCCGGTGTACCGACCCCTGGCTCGGTCACGAGCCCTGCCGTCGCGCGTAGCGCACAAGGCCGCGCAGAAGCCAGAGGTCGAGGGCCAGGAACGGAAGGAACACGAGCCCCCACCAGTAGCCCTTCACGCAGAGGAAGACGGTGACGAACAGGATCCACGGCGCCAGGAGGGCGCGTACGACGATGGCCTGCCGGCAGTGCTTGCGCGCCCAAGGGTCGACCCAGCGACCGTCTTGTCCGGCCTCCGTCATTCCAAGAGCCATGCTACGCAGCGGCCGTCCGCACTTCGGCGTTAGCTCCTTACGTGCCGCTCTGCAATCGGCGCGCGGGCCCCGATCCTAATCCGCCGGCGTGCCTCCGCCGTGACCCCATAACTCGACGCCGTGGGCCGCCGGCTCGCGCCGTTCTCCGACGCTCCGTGCGTACGCCGCGAGAAACTCGTCGGGCGAGACGCCGTCCAGGCCCGCCGGCGTCGCGTAGCGCTCCATGAAGCTCGAGATCATGTCGCACACCTCCGCCGTGATCGCCTCCTGCTCCTCGTGGCTGCGTTCGATGCGGAAGATGTGCTCGAAGGTGCGGTCCCATAGGCGCACGATCAGCCCCGCGCCGAAGTGCGGGCCGGTCTCGATGAACCCTGTGCCCCGCGTCGCGGCGTGAAGCGAAGCGGCCATGCGGGCGTCGAGCTGGCGTACGCGGTCCTGAACGGCCGCGTTCAGACGCGTGCCGAACCAGGCCGGGATGCCCTCGGGGTGGGCCTGGTGGTGGCGCAGGTGCGCCATCGCGACCGCCTCCATCATCGAGCGGAATGTCACCCAGTCGAGCTTCAGGACGGCCGCTTCGACGGCGTCTTCGATTTCCTCGAGCCCCTGGTCGAGGTAGGCGGCGATGATCGCGTCCATGTCCTCGAAGTAGCGGTAGATCGTCGCGACCGGGATCCCGGTGTAGGCAGCGAGTGACCTCGTGCTGAGGTTCTCCACGCCTTCGGCGGCGATCAGGTCTTTGGCCCCGTCGAGGATCGCCTCGACCCGCTCGCGGCTGCGTTTCTGCACCGGCTCACGCCTTGCCATCAGGTGTTCCCCTGTCCTTGTCGCGGCCGGCGTCCCGGCCACCTTCGCGACCGGCGTCCCGGTCGCCTCCGCGCTCGCCCTCGCCGGCGCCGGGATGCTCTCCGGGGCCGTCGTCACCGTTCGCGCTCGCCGCACAGTAGAGCACAGCCTGCGTACGCGACACCGCGGCCACCGCCTCGTCGGGCACCAGCAGTTCGGGATGGTGCAGCGGGCGCGGCGCGAAGCCGGGCGCCCCGTCGAGGCCGACGAACGCCATCGCGACGGGCGCGCGGGAGCCAAAGAACGAGAAGTCATCCGAGCCGCACGAGCGCCATTCGCCCGCCGCGCGCAGCCCCGCGCACGCCAGCAGGCGGCGGGCGCGCGCAACGATCGCCGCGTCGTTGACGAGCGGCGGCTCGCCCGGCGTGAGCACGACCTCGCCGCGGCACCCGTGGGCCGCCGCGACCCCGCCGACAACCTCGTTGACGAGCTCGCGCAGCACCAGCCGCTCCTCGTCGCGGTGGGCGCGCAGCGCGCCCCGTGCCCGGGCGAGCGCGGGGATCACGTTCTCAGCGCTGCCGGCCTCCAGCACGCCGATCGTGATCGTCGCGGCGTGCGTCGGGTCCACGCGGCGTCCGGCCGCGGCGTGGAGCGCGAGCACCGCCTGACAGAGAGCGAGCACCGGATCGCGGCCGCGGTGGGGGTAGGCGCCGTGGGAGGGCTCGCCGTGGATCGTGATCTCGATCGCATCGCACGACGCGTTCACCGCGCCCGCGTCGATCGCGACCGAGCCCCACGGCAGCTCCGGGTGGATGTGCGCGCCGAGCACTGCTCGCGGCGCGAGCCGGCCGAGCGCCTGCTCGGCGATCAGCTGCGCGCCTGAGGGGTACGCCTCCTCGGAGGGCTGGAAGATCGCGAGCAGCGGCGCCGGCAGGCGCTCGCCCAGCTCCGCCGCGGCTCGCGTCAGCGCCACCAGCGCCGCCATGTGGACGTCGTGACCGCACGCGTGCATCGTCGCGCCGGTGGCGGTGAACGGGGCCCCGGTGCGCTCGGTGAGCGGCAGCCCGTCGAGCTCGGCGCGCACGGCGATCGGAGCCTCGCTCCCGTTCCCGACGCGGGCGAGCAGGCCGGTGCCCGCGACCGGCTCGGCCGCGACGGGCAGCGCGGCGGCCACGGCCGCCGCGGTGCGATGCTCGGCATGGGCGAGCTCCGGGTCCGCGTGCAGGCGGCGGCGAAGCTCGACGGCCTCCTCGAGATGGGCCTCGAGCGCCTCCAGCAGCTCCGCGAGCAAGGACGTCAGTAGACCTCCGCGTAGCGGCTGCAGCGCTGCTCGAGCGGCAGCTCGGCGACGAGCGCGAGCTCGGCGCGCTTCAGCGATGCGTACGCCTCGTACAGCGGCTCCCCGAGCGCCGCGCGCAGCACCGCGTCATCGGCCAGCGCGGCGAGCGCCGCGTCCAGGGTCGAGGGCAGCGCGTCTACGCCGAAGCGCCGCGCCTGTTCCTCGTCGAGGCTCGCCGGGTCGACTTCGAGGATCGGCGGCGCGGGCAGCCCCGCCACGATGCCGTCGAGCCCGGCCGCGACGATCGCCCCCAGTGCCAGGTGCGGGTTCGCGGCAGCATCGGCGCCTCGGTACTCGATACGCATCTGCGCCGCCACCCCGCTCTCATCCAGCGACGGCAGTGGCGGAATCCGGAGCAGCGTCTCGCGGTTCTGCTCGCCGAGGCAGACCGCGCCCGCGCTCCAGCGGTGGGGCCGCAGCCGCTCCGCCGAGACGGAGCTCGGAGCCGTCAAGGCCGAGAGCGCCGGCGCATGTGCGAGCACCCCGGCGGCGAAGCTCCCGCCGAGCTCGCTGAGCTGCCCCGGGCGCGCCGCGTCGTGCAGCAGCGCCCGGCCGCCGGCGTCGCGCAGGCTGATGTGGACGTGCACGCCGTTGCCGGCCTCCGCCGGGTCGAGCAGCGGCACGAACGTCGCGCGCGTGCGGGCTCTGCGCGCGACCTCTCGCACGACCTCTCGCAGCACGACCGCGCGGTCCGCCGCGGTCATGCCGGCGGCGGCAGCGACGGGGACCTCGAACTGATGGCTCGCATACTCCGGGAAGAAGCGCTCCGGCTCGACGTTCGCCTCGACGAGCGCGCCCATCAACTCCGACGGGAACGGCTCGACCGCGCGCTGGGCCGCGAGCGAGAAGGGCAGCTGGGGCGGCTGCTCGCTGAGCAGCTGGAACTCGTGCTCGAAGCTCGCGCGCACGACCGCACCCGTGCGTTCCTCGAGCGCCGCCAGGGTCCGCGCGAGCAAGCTCCGCGGGCAGCAGGGCCACGGCCGTCCGTCGAGCTCGACGATGTCGCAGAGCAGCAGCTCGAGCGCCGTCTCGCCGGGGTCGGCGCCGACCCGCGTCCTGGTCTGCGGGTCCGGCATCAGCCGCAGATCGCCGGTCGAGGAGAAGGGGCTCGGTTCGGCCAGCGGGCCGAGCGGGGTCAGCGCGTGGTTCGCCGGCACCCAGCCGACGCCGATCGCCAGCGGCTCCTCGAGCTCGGATGCAAGCACGGCGCGGCCGCGCACGATCGCGCCGAGGTCACAGGTCACGAGCGAGACGAGCTCGGCGGCGCTCACGCCGCCTGCCCGGCGATCGTGCCGTTGTCCCACAGCTCCTCGCGCAGGCCGAGCGCGGCCGCCCGCTCGCGCAATCGAGGCGCGTCGCGAGCCACTGTCACCGCGATCACGCCGCCGGCTGGCTTGTCGGGCCGGGCGATCGCGGACGCGAGGCGCTCCTCGGGCTGGAGGTGGACCCCGTGGTCCCCGAGCGACGGGTACGTGTCGGCGAGCGCGTACAGATGGCCGCCCGGACCGCTCGTGCGGGTGACGACGCACGCGAAGTGGCCGACCCGCCAGTCGGGCTCCGGCCCGTCGAGCGCGCCGTCGAACAGGTAGTCGAGCAGCTGCGCCGCCGCCGGGTGGGAACCCCACAGGTGGTGCGTGGCGAGGTTCGCCACGAGGGTCACCGGGTGCTCGAGCTCAGCGGCCGCGTCGAAGCAGCCGTGCAGCGACGCGGCGGTCCACGGCCCCGACCACGGGATCGCGACCAGCTCTCCGCCCGAGAGCTCGGCGATCGCGTCCGTCACGCCGGCGGCGGTCGTTCCCGATCTCTCTGGATCGTCGATCGTCGGGATCGCGAGCCGGTAATCGTGACGGCCGGTCTCGCCGGCCGGAAGCGTGGCCGGATCCCGGGCGGGCGAGACGATGCTGCCGGCGGCGAGCGCGACGGCGTCCTGGTCGATCGGCTCGCCGCCCGCGGTGCGCTCCAGCCCGGCGGCGTTCAGCGCCAGCGCCCCGCAGAACGCGCCGCACAGGTCATCGCGCTGCGGGAGCTCGCGCGCGTGGCGCGCGAGCAGCGCACGGGCGCCAGGGAGCAGGAGGCTCTCCAGCGTGGCCGCACCGGCCACTCAGCCCTCCGTGGCGCGGGGGGCGTAGCGGTGGTGGAGCATCAGGGCGTTGCCGTCGGGGTCGGCGAAGAACGCCATGTGACAGACGCCCGTGTCGAGCACATCGCCGGTGAAGGCCACGCCGCGGCCCTCGAGCTCTTGGCGCGCGCTCGCGACGTCGTCGACGTGCAGCGCAAGGGGATTCGGGTTCACTCGATGCTCGAGGCCCATCTTCTCGGCGTTGTAGACGCTGAGGGTGAGATTGCCGGTCTCGAACTCCGAGTAGTTGCGCTCCGGCAGGAACACCGAGCGCGGCAGGCGCAGCGTCTCGCCGTAGAAGCGAACCGCCTGCTCGAGATCACGCGTGGGCATTCCCACGAAGTCGACGCCTCCCACAAGCTCACTCATCCGGCGGCCCCTTCCTGTTCGATTTCGATCCAAGCGCCCATGGTTGATACCACGTAGGCTTGCTCGTGCAGACCGGCGGGGTTGAACAGAAAGGACGCGAGCATGAGCTGGGACTTCTCCACCGAGCCCGACTTCCAGGAGCAGCTCGATTGGATGCGCGAGCTCGTCCGCGAAGAGATCTGGCCGCTCGAGTCGATCTGGCACGAGCTCGGCATGGACGGGCTCGCGAGGGCGCTCGCGCCGGTCCAGGAGCAGGTCAAGGAGCGCGGCCTGTGGGCGGCGCACCTGCCGCCCGAGCTGGGCGGGCAGGGCATGGGCCAGGTGCGCCTCGGGCTCATGCACGAGATCCTCGGCACCTCGCCGATCGCCCCGCTGGCATTCGGCAACGCCGCACCCGACTCGGGGAACTCCGAGCTCATCGCGCTCGCGGGCACCGAGGAGCAGAAGGACCGCTGGCTGTATCCGCTGCTCGCAGGCGACCTGCGCAGCGCGTTCAGCATGACCGAGCCGCATACGCCGGGGTCGGACCCGACACAGCTGGCGACGCACGCGGTCAAGGACGGAGACGAGTGGGTCATCGACGGGCGCAAGTGGTTCTCCTCGAACGCCTCGATCGCCGACTTCCTGATCGTCATGGCCGTCACCAACCCGGAGGCCCGGGCATCGCAGAGAGCGTCGATGTTCATCGTCCCGGTCGACACCCCGGGGGTGGAGATCCTGCGCGACGTGCCGACGATGGAGCACCCGTGGGAGAGCTTCGGGTCCTACGGCGGCCACGCCGAAATCGCCTACGAGAGCGCGCGGGTGCCGGCCGAGGCCCTGCTCGGCGGCGAGGGCGAGGGCTTCATCCTCGCCCAGCACCGGCTCGTGCCGGGGCGGATCCACCACTGCATGCGCTGGCTCGGAGTCGCGCGCCGCGCCTTCGACATGATGTGCGAGCGAGCGACCTACCGCCAGGCCCACGGCTCTGTCCTGGCCGACAAGCAGACGGTCCAGAACTGGGTCGCGGACAGCGCCGCCGAGATGCAGGCGGCCCGGCTGATGACGCTGCAGGCCGCGTGGACGATGGACACGCAGGGCGCCTCGGCCGCGCGCACCCAGGTCGCGCTGATCAAGTTCTTCGGCGCGAACGTGCTGCACGACGTCGTCGACCGCGCCCTGCAGCTGCACGGCTCGCTCGGCTACTCGACCGACATGCCGCTCGAGCAGATGTACCGCTTCGCCCGCGCCGCGCGGATCTACGACGGACCCGACGAGGTGCACCGGCAGTCGGTCGCGCGGAAGATCCTCGCCGGCTACGAGCCGCCGGCGGACGGCGTCCCGACCGAGCACCTGCCGACCCGTCGCGCGCAGGCACGCGAGCGCTTCGCGGAGCTGCTCGAGGCGGTCACGGCGAACGACTAGGCGCCGCCGCGCCGGCGCTCCGTCGTCCGCGCTTCTACGCTGAGGGCGATGGCAGCGGGCACCAAGCAGCCGCGAGCGGCGTTCGAGGCGGCGTCGTTTCAGAGCTTCCGCTTCCTCGGGCGCGAGCTCGACGCCGCCGGCGCCGTGACGCTCAGCTACGCGCTCGACGACCAGCTCACCTTCACCGAGCGGCTGTCGCTGCCGGTGCCGGCGCCGCTCGACGCGGAGGCGATCGCACATGCGCAGGGCCTTTTGTCGCTGCTGCACTGGGTGGCGGGCGTCAGCTACTTCAAGGCCGCGCTGCCCCCTGCGGTCGCGTTCGAGTCCCCCGCTCCGGGGCCGGCCGCCGCGCAGGCGCTCGAGGCGCTGTACTCCGAGGGGCTCGGCGAGTTCGCCTACGTCAACGGCCTGCCGGCGCTGCCGCGCCCGCGCTTTGAGGGCGAAGCGCCGGCTTCGCGCCGCGACGGCGGGCGCCCCGCCGCCCCCCTCGAGCCGCGGCGCGCGCTCGTCGCGGTCGGGGGCGGCAAGGATTCGGCGGTGGCGATCGAGGTGCTGCGCCGCTCGGGCGCCGAGACCGCGCTGTTCTCGGTGGGCGACGCCGCTCCGATCGCGCGCACAGCGCAGGCCGCCGGGCTCCCGCGGCTGATCGCGCGCCGGGAGCTCGACCCGCTGCTGTTCGAGTGCAACGCCGCAGGCGCGATCAACGGTCACGTGCCGATCACCGCGATCGTCACCTGCATCGCGCTGCTGACGGCCGCGCTCAATGGGTTCGACACCGTCGCGATGGCAAACGAGCGCTCCGCCTCGGCGGGGAACCTGCGCTGGGACGGCGTCGAGATCAACCACCAGTTCAGCAAGAGCCTGGCGGCCGAGCGGCTGCTCTCGGCCGCGGTCGCGGAGAGCGGCGCGGCCGTCAGGCAGCTCTCGGTGCTGCGCCCCGCCTCGGAGCTTGCGATCGCCCGCGCTTTCGCCGGCATGCCCCGCTACCACCAAGCGTTCACGAGCTGCAACGCGATCTTCCGCATCGACCCCGCCCTGCGGGCGTCCTCGTGGTGCAGGGAGTGCCCGAAGTGCCGGTTCGTGTACCTCGCGATGGCGCCCTTCAGCACGCCGGAGCATCTCGCCGAGGTGTTCGGCGCCGACCTGCTCGCCGACGAGGCGCAGTTCGACGGCTTCGCGCTGCTCGCCGCCACCGGCGGCCACAAGCCGTTCGAGTGCGTCGGCGAGGAGCAGGAGAGCCTCGCGGCGATGCGGCTGCTGGCCGCGGACGAGCGCTGGCGCTCACGCGCCGTGGTCGCCCGCCTCGCAGCGGAGGTGCTGCCGCGCCATCCGTTGCCCGAGGGGGATCCCGCGGCGATGTTCGCACTGAGCGAGGAGCACGAGCTGCCGGCCGGCCTGCTGGACGACCTGCGTGCGGTTCTCGGAACTTGACGGCGCCCGCGTCGGCGTTTGGGGCGCCGGGCGCGAGATCACCTCGTTCGCCGCGCAGCTGAGGCGCCGGGCGCCCGAGGCGCGGATCGAGGTCGCGGCGTTCGACTCCCCGCCCCCGGGCGATGTGGGCGAGGCGCTCGGCGCGCCGGGCGCGCTCGTCGTGGATGCGCAGCGCGCCGCGGCGGCGCTGGCGGGCTGCGACGTGGTCGTGCGCTCGCCCGGCGTATCGATCCACCGGCCCGAGCTGCGGGCGCTGGCGGCGAGCGGCACCCCCGTGACGACGGCAACCGCGCTGTGGTTGGCCGAGCGCGGAGGGCGGGGCGTCATCGGTGTGACCGGAACGAAGGGCAAGAGCACTACGGCGGCGCTCGCCGCGCACCTCGCGCGCGCGGCGGGCCGCGGCGCCGAGCTCGCGGGCAACATCGGCCGCCCGGCGCTCGAGCTACTCGACCTGGATCCGGACGTGCTCGCCGTCGTGGAGCTTTCCAGCTATCACCTCGCCGACCTCGAGGAGGGCCCCGAGGTCGCGGTCGTCACGAACCTGTTCAGCGAGCACGTCGACTGGCACGGCTCCGAGCGCGCTTACCAGGAGGACAAGCTGCGCATCCTCACGCTCCCCGGCGTGCGGGAGGTCGTGCTGCCCGCACGCCAGCCGGAGCTGGCCTCGTCGCCGACGAGCGCCGCGCGGCGGCTGTTCGGCACGCCCGAGGGCTGGGATGTGAGCGCCGAGGGCGTCTCGTTGCAGGGCCGCCTGCGCGTTCCCGCGGGAGCGCTGCCGCTGCCGGGCGAGCACAACGCGCTCAACCTGTGCGCGGCGCTCGCGGCGCTGCAGGCTGCGGGCGTCGAGGTGGAGGACCCGGCGGCGGCGCTCGCGGGCTTTCGCGGCCTGGATCACCGGCTGCAGACGGTGCTCGAGCGCGACGGCGTGAGCTGGGTGGACGACAGCATCTCCACGACCCCCGAGAGCGCGCTCGCCGCGCTCGCGAGCTTTCCAGGCCGACCGGTCGTGCTGCTCGGCGGTGGGCAGGATCGGGACCAGGACTACGGCGCGCTCGGCGAGGAGCTCGCCCGCCGCGGGGCGGTCACGATCGGCATGCCGACGACCGGGCCCCGGCTGCTCGGCGCGGCGCGCGCGGCCGGGCTGGCCGCGGAGCTGGCGTTCGCGGCCGAGGACCTCGCCGAGGCCGTGGCGCTCGCGCGCGCACACGCCGCGCCCGGCGCCGTCGTGCTTCTCTCTCCGGCCGCGCCGAGCTATGACCGCTTCCGCGACTTCGAGCAGCGCGGCGAGCGGTTCGCCGCACTGGCTCGCGGCGAGCGCTGAGCGCCGGCGCCCCGAAAGCGGGGGCGCGAGCGTTCTCAGCGCTGACTCGCGGCGGGCGCTCAGGCGCGTAAACCGGGTCGCCGCGGGCGGGCTCGGCTAGGAGGCCTTCGCGGGTGGCTCGGGCTTCTCGTCGCCGTCGCGCGCCGGCTTGCGAGGGCCGGGCGCCTCCGGCGCGGCCGCCGGCAACGTGGACGGGTCGGCTGCCGCCGCGGCGCGGTTCTCCTCCTTGACCGCGAGCCAGACCTCCTCGCGGAAGATCGAGACGCCCTCGGGGGCCGAGATGCCGAGCCGGACGGTGTGGCCGCTGACCCCCATCACCTCGATCAGGATGTCCTCAGCGATGACGACGCGTTCTCCGGGGCGTCGCGTGAGGATCAGCACCCACCCGATTATGAACCACGCGCCCGGTGGCTGCGGCCCCCGCGCGGCGTCGATCGAGCGGAAGCGGGCGGCCCGATGGGCGGTCTGAAGCGCGGCCCAACCGGGTAGATGAGGACTGACGTCGAGCGTCCCGCAGCCAGCCGGCTCGGGGTCCCGGGGAGGGGGCGCCGCCGCACGTAATGCGGCGACTATCGAGGATCGGCTTTAGTTTTCGTGTCCGGCGTCGATCACAGGCTCAGAACACAAGCGCGAGGCGGCCCAGGGAAAGGACCGCACGAGCCGTTTTCAGGGAGAAAACGCACGATGAGCTCGCCGCCTGCACCACCCACAGACCAGCCCCCGTCATCGGGCGGTCCCCCCGAGCGCGACAAGGAGCGTCGGATCGACCTGACCCACGGCGACCCCCCGGCCGAGCTGCTCGACCAGATGGCGCACGCGGACGAGATCAACATGCGCCTGCGTCGCAGCGGCCGCGAGCTCTGTTTCGCGCTGAGCGGCGACGGCCGCTCCGTGCAGATCGAGCTGCGCGACAGCGACGGCCGCGTCCTGCGGATCCTCTCCCTCTCCGAGGCGGTCGAGCTCGCCGAAGGCGGCGCCCTCCCCGGGTAGCGCGATCTCGAGCGGATCCCGCGGACACCGGCTCGCGCTGCTTCGCGAGCACTGCGTCACTACTCACGAGCCAACGGCCGGCGATCTTCTGTGCAGGCAGGTCCCCCGGTGCCGCGCCCGGGCGATCTGATCGTGTTCGGCGGCGAGCACGTCGGGGTCGTCAAGGAAGTGCTGCCCGGCGGGCGCATCGCGACGATCGAGGGCAACTACGAGAACAAGGTCTCCGCCGACGTGCGCTCGGCGAGCGAAGCAACCGGCTACGTCAGCATGGGCTGACCCTCGCCGCCCTCAGCGTTCGCCGCTGCCCCGCCGCCAGAACACGCTGTACCAGATGAGCACCGCGATCAGCACGCCGAGCGGCAGCACGAGCGTGAGGATCGAGCCGGTGAGGAAATCCGAGGCGAGCATCGCTGCGGTCATTCACCCCTCCCAGGGACCCGCCGCGAGTCGCGGCGCGGTGGACTTGTTCGGCGTGGCCGGAGTCAGCCAGCGGTGTACGTACACGAGTATCACGAGCAGGAACGGGACCGAGCCCGGCACCCACATCACGCCGGCAGCCAGCTGCTGGTCGCCGAGCGCGGAGATCCCGCTCGGACGCGAGGCGAGCTGAGCGTAGTGTGAGTACAACGGGTCCGGAGCGATCGCGAGCCACACCGCGAGCACCCAGCTCACGGTCATCGCGGCCGTCATGTAGAGCACGCGCTGCGCGTCGCCGAGCCTCGCGTGCAGCGGCGGCGAGTCGATCACCTGCTTGAAGAGGAGCACCGCCGCGAACACGAACATGAGGTGCTCGAGCGCGTGCACCGCGCCTGAGCGCAGCGTCGCGTCGAACAGCGCCGGGACGTGCCAGCCGAGCAGCACCACCGTGAAGAAGGCGAGCGCCGGCAGCGGCGCGCCCAGCCACCTCGCCGCCGCGCGCAGCGGCGCCGCCCAGCGTCCGCCTGCGAGCCCGCGCGCCACGCTGCGGCGCAGGCCCAGCGGCAGCGCGCGCCACAGCCGCAGCCAGGGCGCCGCGAGCACGAGCAGAGGGGCCGCGACGAGCATCAGCAGGACGTGCTGGACCATGTGCACCCAGAAGAGCTGTTCGCTGAACGCGTCGATCGGCGAGTCCAGCCCGATCGCGAGCGTCGCGAGCGCCGCCCAGAAGGCGACGTCGCGCAGGCGCTGGGAGCGCGCCCTGCTGGCCGGCGTGACGGTGCGGGCGCTGCCGAGCATGTACATCGCGCCCGTGATCACGAGGAGCCACAGCGACACGTCGGGCGACCAGCTGCCCCAGCCCGGGTGCGCCACGCTCGCGCCAGCCATCAGATCACGTACAGCACCACGTAGGTGATCACGCCGATCGCGCCCAGGTACCCCCAATAGAACACCGCGGCATCGAGCCCGGGAGCGATCAGGCGATCAGGGTCCCTGATGTCGCCGTGCTCAGAGGGGCTGCGGCTGGCCCGGAACTCGGTCGCGACCTGTGTCTCGAGCCAGTACATCGCGCCGAGTGTCGCGAGCAAGAAGAACGCCGTCCAGGCGCAGAAGACGCTCGCGTAAGCCCCGTTCGTGGGGCCGAAGTTCTGCGTCGTGTACTCGATGCACTGGATCGCCACCGTCGCGAGCCCGAACACGACGGCGCCCGCCGCGAACCTCACCCAGCCCGCCCGCCGCGCCTTCATGCCGCGACCGGCGAGCACCGCCAGGACGATGCTGATCACCAGGCAGACGATGAACGCGATACCGAGGCCGGTGCTCGGGTTCACGTGCTTGGGCCGCCACGCGTGATCGGCGTCGATCGAGCGCAGGTAGAAGTACGCGAACAGGAACGACAGGAAGAAGAACGTCGTCCCGCCCGCCAGCAGCCGCGCGCCGACCGCCAGCGCGCGGGCGCCCACGTCCGGCGGCTCCGGCGGGATCTCGACCCCGGCCGGCACCGCCGGGATCTGCAGGCCCATCGGTTTCTCTTCGTGCGGCAGCGCCACGCCTCAGCCCCCCGCCCCGGAGATTTGGGGCCCACCCATCCCGCCCACCCCAGCCCCGACGGGAACCGGGGTGCCGTAGTCGTAGGGGTCGGAGTCGAACACGGGTATCTGCTCGAAGTTGTTGACGGGCACCGGGGTCGGGACCTGCCACTCGATCGACTTCGAGTGCCAGGGGTTCTCGGCCGCCTTCTGGCGCACGAAGATGAACGAGTAGACGGTGTTGAACAGGAAGACCAGCATCGAGAAGCCGAGCACGAACGCCGACACCGAGACCCACACGTTGAGCGTGTGGAACTTCGGTTCGTAGAAGCTCGCCCTGCGCGGCATTCCCTCCATGCCGAGCGCGAACAGCGGCAGGAACGTCGAGTTGAACGCGATGAACATCAGCCAGAAGTGAACTTTCCCCAGTTTCTCGTTGAAGTTCAGCCCGAGCATCTTCGGTACCCAGTAGTAGATCGCCGCGAAGAAGGCGAAGATCAGCCCGCCCATGATCGTGTAGTGGAAGTGGGCCATCACGAAGAAGCTGCCGTGCGTCGTCGTGTCGGTCGGCGCGTCGGAGAGGAACACGCCCGACAGGCCGCCGAGCAGGAAGTTGAACGCCCACGCCAGGCAGAACAGCATCGGCACGGTGAACGAGATCCGAGATCGCCACAGCGTCCCGATGAAGCACAGGAAGATGAAGCCGGTTGGGATCGAGATGATCTCCGTCGAGAGTATGTAGAAGGGCCGCAGGTCGGCGTTGATACCGCTCACGAACAGGTGGTGCTGCCACACGAAGAAGCTCAAGAGGGTGACGCCGAGCATCCCGGCGATCGCCAGCCTGTAACCCCACAGCGGCTTGCGCGCGAACACGGGCAGCAGCTCGAGTATCACGCCGAACCCCGGGAGGGCCAGGATGTACACCTCGGGATGCCCGAAGAACCAGAACAGGTTCTCGAACAGGTAGGAGCTGCCGCCGCCGGCCGCGATGAAGAAGGTGGTGTCGACAGTGCGGTCGAGCGCGGCCATCAGCAGCACGGCGATCAGCATCGGCGCGGCGAGCACCATCAGGATCGAGGTGGAGAACGTGGCCCACACGAAGATCGGCAGCCGCGACCAGGTGAGCCCCGGGGCGCGCATCGTGATGATCGTCGCCATCATGTTCAGGCCCAGCAGCGTCATCGACACGCCCACGAGCGCGAAGAAGATGATGTAGGAGTCCATCCCCATCACGGCCTGGTCGTTGAGCGGCTCGTAGCCCGTCCAGCCGGTCGGGAATCCCCCGAAGAAGATCGTCGAGGTGAGGATGAAGCCGGCCGCCATCAGCAGCCAGAACGTCAGCGCCTCGATTCGCGGGAAGGCCATCCGGCGGGCGCCGATCATGATCGGCACGAAGTAGTTGGCGAACGGCCCCAGGATCCCCGAGGTCATCATCCCCATCATCATCGCTCCGTGCATGCCGACCAGCGAGATGTACTGGTTGGCGCCGGTGAACGTGGGGGTGGGATGCAGCAGCTCGGTGCGGATCAGCATCGCGTTGAGCCCGCCGATGAAGAAGAACAGCCCGATCCCGCAGAGGTACTGAATCCCCACGACCTTGTGGTCGGTGCAGAGCCCGAAGTAGCGGCTGACGCCCTCGCCCTCCTTCTCACGCAGCGACGGCGGGCGGCCGAGGAGGCGCTGGACCGGGTAGTTGGCGAAACCCATCCCGATCAAGAAGCCGACCACGCCGAACACGTAGGCGAGCAGCAGCGCGACGTCGTTCTCGTCGACTTTTTCCGTGTATTCGAAGCTTTTCGTGTTGGTGACGAGATGGCCGATCCACCAGCCGAAGTAGTAACCCCCGACGCCGAGCACGACAGCGGCGAGGAGGTTGAAGCCGACCAGGCGCCGCCACAGCGGGCGGGCCGGCCGCTCGGGGGTGCGGCTGACGGTTGTGGTGCTCATTCGCCTCTCCTGAGCGGTTCGGGGAGATAGGTCCGGGAGTACTTCGGGAGCTGCTTGGTGACCGGCGCGAAGAAGCGCTGCTGTTCGGCGATCCAGCGTGCGAACGCCGGCCCGCTGACGACGTGCCCGTGGTCGAACATCGCGCCGTGCCAGATCCCGCAGAGCTCGGCACAGTGAACTTCGAACGTCTCGATCTTCGTGGGCTTCACGAACGCGATGTTGTCCTGGTTGGGATTCGCGTCGGCCTTCACCCCGAGCTGGTAGGCCCAGAAGGAGTGGATCACGTCCAGCGAGGTGACATGCAGTTCGACCTCGGTGTTGACCGGCAGCTCCAGATGCGTCGTCTCGACCCCGCCGTAGGTCGGGTAGCGGTAGGTGAACGCCCACTCCTGCGCGATCACCTGCACCGGCAGCCTCGGTCCCGAGGGCTTGGTGAGCGGATTCGGGCCGCTGCCGGAGCCCGCGCCGTAGCCCTGCTCGAGGCGGAACGTCGCGTAGGTGGCGAGCGTGAGGATCAGGACGACGCTGGTGATGATCCAGAAGGTCTGCAGGCCCGCGTGGCCGCGCAGCGCCGGCCCTTCGAGCGCCGCCCCCGAGGGCTGGCGGAAGGCGACGATCGCGTAGATCAGGTAGAGCACGACCAGCAGCAGCACCGGCGTCGCCAGCGAGAGCGTGACCGTGAAGTCCGTGACCTGCCCGGCGGCGACGTCGCTGGCTTTGCCGGGGGGCAGGATCGGGCCGAGGAAGATCGCGACGAGCGGCGTCGCGATCACCGAGGCGACGATCCAGATCGTCAGGAAGCGGCGGAGGTGATTGGGTCCTGGCGGCTCGCCGGCGGGCGGCGACGCGTCGCTCGGCGCCGCGCTAGACGACATCGATGTAGCCGTCCATGTAGCCGAGCGTCTGCATCGGGCCGCCGAACCCGAAGTAGGTCCCGGCCGCGCAGGGCACGAAGCACTGCCAGCGGTAGCGGCCCTTCTTGCCGGTCCGGAAGGTGAGTTCGATCGTGCGGTGGGCCATCGTCGCGGGGTCGCACGGCCCGAATTCGCACTGGTTCTTCGCTTCTTCGGGCACGCCGGGCAGCGGCGCGAAGACGCCGAGCGAGGGGACCACGAACGTGTGCGAGGCTTCTTCGGCTTCGATGTGGTTCAGCGGCTTGCCGTCCACCAGCTCGACGCCGCCGCTCGTGCCCTGGACCTTCGCGAGGAAGGGGTTGCGAAGCCCGGTGTCGCTGTCGAACTGGTAGATCGTCACGTGCACGAGCGAGTGCGCCGGGACCTGGTAGATCGTGCTCCGCACCCACTGGTGCCCGCGAAGGACCAGGTAGCCGACCCAGTCGGGGTGGGACGGGCTCTCCTGCGGCCCGACGGCGGCGTCGGTCTGGAGGACCAGGTGCGAGGTCGGTCCCGCCGCGATCGCGCCGGGCGTGGGCGTCGCGACGACCGTCGCGGGCACCGCTGTGGCCCATTGCGTGATGTACAGCGCGATCAGCGCGGCGACGACTGCGACGGCAGTCAGCACCGCGGCGAGCTTGCCCGCCGTCCCGGTCATCGTGTCCCTTCTCCACGATCGGACCCCAAAGCTCCTCCAAAGCCTGAAGTGGTCCTTGCAGGGCGACACTAGTCCGAGTGGCGGCAGAAAAGCAACCCCCCCGAGTCACTTCTCGGCGGGAGAACGCGGATACGATCATCGCTTGGCCTCCCCCATGACCCACCGGACCCCGAAAGTCCCCGAGAAGCCGACCCTCGAGGGCCTCGAGGCGAAGTGGAGCGCCTTCTGGGAGCGCGAGGGCACGTACGCGTTCGACCGCGCCGCGCCGCGCGAGCGCATCTACTCGATCGACACGCCGCCGCCGACGGTCAGCGGCTCGTTGCACGTCGGGCACGTCTTTTCCTACACACACACCGACGCCGTCGCCCGCTACCGGCGCATGCGGGGCCGGGAGGTCTTCTACCCGATGGGATGGGACGACAACGGGCTGCCGACCGAGCGCCGCGTGCAGAACCACTACGGCGTGCGCGTCGACACCTCGGTCGCCTACGACCCGGGCTTCGAGCCCCGTCCTGAGCGCTCCGACGGCGAGCCGACCTCGATCTCGCGGCCGAACTTCGTGGAGCTGTGCCTACGGCTGACCGAGACCGACGAGCGGGCCTTCGAAGAGCTGTGGCGGACGCTCGGCCTGTCGGTCGACTGGTCGATGACCTACACGACGATCGGCCCCACCGCGCAGCGCATCTCCCAGCGCTCGTTCCTGGGGCTGCTGGCGCGCGGCGAGGCCTACCAGCTCGAGGCGCCGACGCTGTGGGATGTCGACTTCCAGACCGCGGTCGCACAGGCCGAGCTCGAGGACCGTGAGCGGCCCGGGGCGATGCACCGCATCCGCTTCGGGACGGACGACGGCAGCGGCGCCCTGATCGACACCACGCGCCCCGAGCTGATCGCTGCTTGCGTGGCGCTGCTGGCCCACCCCGAAGACGAGCGGCACGCGGCGCTCGTCGGCGGCGAGGCGGTGACGCCGCTGTACGGGACCCATGTGCCCGTGCTGAGCCATCCGCTGGTGGAGCGCGAGAAGGGCACCGGCCTGGTGATGGTCTGCACGTTCGGCGATCTCACCGACGTCACCTGGTGGCGCGAGCTCGGCCTGCCGGTGCGCTCGATCCTCGGGCCGGATGGGCGGCTGCTCGACGTCCCGTGGGGCACGCCGGGTTGGGAGTCCGACGAGATCGAGCGGGCGCGGGGGAGCTACTCGGAGCTCGTGGGGCTCACGGTCAACCAGGCGCGGCGCCGGATCGCCGAGCAACTCGGCGAGTCCGGCGATCTGGTCGGCGAACCCGAGCCGGTGATCCGCGCGGTGAAGTTCTACGAGAAGGGCGACCGGCCGATCGAGATCATCACGAGCCGGCAGTGGTTCATCCGCACGATCCCCCACCAGGAGAGGCTGCTCGAGGCGGGCCGGGAGCTGAACTGGCACCCGCCCTACATGCGCGCGCGCTTCGAAGACTGGGTCAACGGCCTGAACGGGGACTGGGCCGTCAGCCGCCAGCGCTTCTTCGGGGTCCCGTTCCCGGTGTGGTACCCGCTCGACGCACAGGGCGATGTCGTGCACTCCGAGCCGATCGCGGCCGCGGAAGAGCAGCTGCCGGTCGACCCCTCGACCGACGTCCCGCCCGGCTTCCAGGCCGAGCAGCGCGGGCAGCCGGGCGGGTTCGCGGCCGACCCGGACGTGATGGACACGTGGGCCACGTCCTCGCTCACGCCGCAGATCGCCGGCCGCGCCGGCGAGGACCCCGAGCTGTACGAGCTGGTGTTCCCGATGGACCTGCGCCCGCAGGCCCACGACATCATCCGGACCTGGCTGTTCACGACGGTGCTGCGCTCCGAGCTCGACGAAGGACGCCTGCCCTGGAGCGACGTCGCGATCTCCGGCTGGGTGCTCGACCCGGACCGCAAGAAGATGTCGAAGTCGAAGGGCAACGTCGTGACGCCGATGCACCTGCTCGAGGAGCACGGCGCCGACGCCGTCCGCTACTGGGCGACGAGCGGGCGGCCCGGCGCGGACACCGCGTTCGAGGCCCAGCAGATGAAAGTCGGCCGCAAGCTCGCGGTGAAGCTGCTGAACGCGTCGAAGTTCGCGCTGAGCGACCTTCCGCCGGCGGCGGACGCGCTGTCCTCGCCGCTGGACCGCGCGATGATCGCGCGCATCGGGCGCCTGGCGAGCGCGGCCGGCGCGAGCTTCGAGGAGTACGACTACGCGCGCGCCCTGCAGCACGCCGAGGAGCAGTTCTGGTGGTTCTGCGACTACTACCTCGAGCTCGTCAAGGGGCGGCGCTACTCCCCCGACGCCGAGGTGGCAGCGGGCGTCAGCCGCGCGCTGCGGATCTCGTTGTCCGCCTACCAGCGGCTGTTCGCCCCGTTCCTGCCCTTCGTCTGCGAGGAGGTCTGGTCGTGGTGGCAGGAGGGCTCGATCCACCGCGCGCCCTGGCCCGAGGGCGCGGAGCTGGCCGAGGAGGCCGGCGGCGAGCGCCTCTCCGAGCAGGAGCTCGCCCTCGAGGTCGCCGCGGAGGTGCTGCGCGACGTGCGCAAGGCCAAGTCCGAGGCGAAGCGGCCGATGCGCGCGCCCGTCCGCCGCGTCGTCGTGCGCGACACGCCCGAGCGCCTGCAGGCACTCGAGCTGGGCGCCGCCGACCTGCGCGAGGCGGGCTCGATCGACGTGCTCGAGATGGCCGGCGCCGACGAGCCCTCGGTCGAGGTCGAGCTCGCCGAGGATGGATAGGGTCACGGCGTGCAGCGGACGCTGATCGGGGAGCTGCCCGAGCGCATCGGGCAGCAGGTGAAGGTGCGCGGGTGGGTCAACGCACTGCGCGACCAGAAGCGCGTCCAGTTCGTGATCCTGCGCGACGAAACCGGCCTCGCCCAGGCCGTGCTGGGAAAGGAGGAGCCGCCGAGCGAGCTCAACGAGACCGTCTCCGCGCTGACCCCGGAGTCGGCGGTCACCGTCACGGGCACGGTGGTCGGCGACGAGCGGGTGAAACTGGGAGGCCTCGAGGTCCGGATCGAATCGGTCGAGGTCGACTCGCTCGCCGGCCCCGAGCTGCCGATCGCCGAGGATTCCGCGCTCGACAAGCGGATGGACTGGCGCTACCTGGACCTGCGACGGCCGGACCGGAAGCTGATCTTCGAAGTCCAGACGCGGGTCGAGCAGGCGATGCGCGAGTTCTGGCGCGAGGAGGGCTTCGTCGAGTTGCACAGCCCGAAGCTGATGGACTCCGCGAGCGAGTCGGGCGCGGAGCTGTTCCACGTCGAGTACTTCGATCGCGACGCCTACCTCGCGCAGTCGCCGCAGTTCTACAAGCAGATGGCGATGGCGGCGGGCTTCGGCAAGGTGTTCGAGATCGGGCCGGTGTTCCGCGCGAACCCCTCGTTCACCTCCCGGCACGACACCGAGTTCACGAGCGTCGACATGGAGCTGTCCTGGATCGACTCCCACGAGGACGTGATGGCGGTCGAGGAGCGCTGGCTCGCGCACGTCCTGGCGGCGGTCGCCGACACCCACGGCGAGCGGATCCGCGAGACGTTCGGCGCCGAGGTCGTGGTGCCGTCCGTGCCGTTCCCCCGCGTCACGCTCGAGGAGGCGAAGGAGCTGCTGCGCGAAGCCGGCCACGAGCCGCCCGGCGCCGGGCACGACCTCGACCCCGCCGCCGAGCGCCGTCTTTCGGAGCTGATCGAAGCGCGCGACGGCAGCGAGTTCGTGTTCGTCACCGACTACCCGACGACGGTGCGGCCCTTCTACCACATGCGCCACGCCGAGGACCCGACTCTGACGAAGAGCTTCGACCTGCTCTGGCGCGGCATCGAGCTGACGACCGGGGCGCAGCGCGAGCACCGCTACGAGCGGCTGCTCGCCCAGGCCGAGGAGAAGGGCGTCGACATCGAGTCGGTCCAGTACTACCTCGACTTCTTCCGCTACGGGGCGCCGCCGCACGGTGGCTTCGGCTTCGGGCTCACGCGCCTGCTGATGCAGATGCTCGCGCAGGACAACGTCCGCGAGGTGACCTTCCTGTACCGCGGGCCGCACCGGCTGACGCCCTAGCGGCGCCATGGCCCGCGTGCTGGTCTCGATTCCGGCGCCTGAGGACTGCCTCGCGGCCCTGGCGGCGCACGAGCTCGTCGAAGGGCCGCCCGGCTCCGACGCCGCGGCCCAGGCGCTGCTCTGCGCGCCCGTGATGCCCGTCGGCGCCGATGCGATCGCGGCGATGCCCGCGCTGCGCGCGATCGCCGTCGCGGGCGCCGGGACCGACGCGATCGATCTGGCGGCGGCGGGCGCGCGCGGCATCGCGGTGCTCACGGCTGGGGAGGCGCTGGTCGAGACGACCGCCGATCTCGCTTTCGCGCTGATCCTCTCCGCCTCGCGTCTGGCCGGCACGGCAGAGGCGCAACTGCGCGAGGGCGCCTGGCACGGCTGGGGCTTCTGGCACACGTTCGGCCGCGACGTGGCCGGCGCGACGCTCGGCCTGGTCGGGTACGGCGCGATCGGACGCGCGGTCGCCCGCCGCGCGGCCGGCTTCGGCATCAGCGTCCTGCACCACACGCGCACGCCCACGGGCATCCAGGGTTGGCGGGAGCATCTCGACCCGCTGCTCTCGGCCGCCGACATCGTCAGCCTCCACGTTCCGCTGACCGATTCGACGCGGGGCATGATCGACGCGCGGCGCCTCGAGCTGATCGGGCCGGAAGGGGTGCTCGTGAACACGGCGCGCGGAGCGGTCGTCGACGAACTCGCGCTCGCCGGGGCCCTGCGCGACGGACGGCTGCTGGCGGCGGGCCTCGACGTCTTCACCCACGAGCCGGGCGTCGCTCCCGAGCTGCTCGCCGCGCCGCGCGCCGTGCTGCTCCCGCACATCGGCTCGGCGACCGAGGGCACGCGGCGGGCGATGCTGCGCCTCGCCGCCGAGCGCCTGGCCGGCGCGCTCGGCGGCGACGGCGGGTGAGGCGGCTGGCGGCCGGGTAGAGATCCCCCGATGGCAGGCGACGGCTACGCGATCGTCAAACCCGACGAGGTTGAGAACCCGTACGACTCCACGGACGTCCCCGGTGAGTTCCGCAGCCTCACCGAGTCGCTCGGGTGCGAGCAACTCGCCGTGACGCTGATCCGCGTGCCCCCTCACTCCGACTTCGAGCAGGGGACGGGGCACTACCACGAGGAGATCGAGGAGCTCTACCTGCTCTCTCGCGGCACGTTGACGATGCGCTTCGGCGAGGACGTCTGCGCCGTCAGCGCCCCCGCCGCGGTCCGTGTCGCTCCCGGCACGGCGCGCTCGCATCGCAACGAAGGCGACGAGCCGGTCGAGATGTGGGCCGTCTCGCGCCGCCTCGCCCGTGGTGAGGCGACCAAGATCGATGACTTCTGGGAGGCCTCGCCGCGGGCCTCGCGGCACGCCTGAGCTACCAGCAGGGCTGGAAGCGCTTGCCGTTGAGCGCGAGGTTGAAGCGCGCTCCGACGATCCCGGCCGCTTCGTCCGCGGCGCAGAACTTCTTGGTCTTGAGTTTGTACTCGGCGTTGATCACCGGCTTGCCGGCCTGCAGATAGGGCGCGAAGTCCCCGCATTCGTGGTACTGGTTGCACTGCTCGGTCAGCACGCCGTCGAAGCTCGGCTGCATTTCCAGCGCCTGTTCGGCATCGTTCTTCTGCAGCACCGCCATGCCCAGGCCGTGGACTGTTTCGGCCACCCAGAGGTTGTAGGCGAGCTGCTCGGAGGCGGTGATCGGGAAGCCGCTTTCGTTCGAGAAGGCTTCGATGTTGTCGGGCTCGACCGCGTCGAATCCCTTTTCGGCGCACATCTGAAAGCGCGCGGCCATGATCGGCTCGATCACTTCGGTCTGGCGGATGTCGAGCCAGCGCTCGCCGGGCCAGCCGTTGGACTTGCCCAGCACCGAGGCCGGGAACTCCGAGTAGTCGGGCCGGAAGTTCTCGGCCGTGCCGACGTCGATGTAACAGACCACGTGCTTGCCGGCGGCGTGCAGCGCGGCGACCTGCGCCGCGCTCGTTTCGAAGCCGTCGACGTCGAAGACCTCGGCGGGCACCGTCGTCTTGAGCTTGCCCTGCAGCTGCCAGTAGAAGGTCGGGCGCGCGGGCGGCTGCCACCAGGCTGCGGCGGCCGCCGGCAGAGCCAGTGCGAGCGCCCCGAGCGCGGCTGTGAACAGCAGGACCGTTCTGTTGCGCGGTCTCGCCACGCGCCGATCGTACTGCGACGGCGCCGTGGCGGAGCCGCCAGGCGACCGTCCGCACCCCTCTTTACCTTCAAGATGATGCTCGTCAACGAGCTGACAGACGGCGTAGAGCTCGATCAGGTCCTGCTGGTCAAGGAGGCCGAGCTGCGCCCGCGCCGCGACGGCGGCGAGTACCTGCGCCTGCGGCTCGGCGACCGCAGCGGCTCGGTCGCCTGCATGGTCTGGGAGCAGCTCGCGGAGATCCTCGAGCTCGCCCGCGCGGGCAGCGCCGTGGCCGTCAGCGGGCGCTACGTGGTGCATCCGCGGTTCGGGCCGCAGATCAACCTGCGCGCGCTGGAGCCCGCGGTGCCCGGCAGCTACGACCCGCGCGAGCTGCTCGACGGCCCCGCACGGCCCGTCGAGCAGCTCGAGCGCGAGATCGCCGAGCTGGTGAGGACCGTCCAGCAGCCGCACCTGCGCGAGCTGCTCGAGCGCGTGCTCGGGCCCGGCTCCACGATGTGGGAGCGCTACCGCGACGCGCCGGCCGCCAAGCACTACCACCAGGCCTACCGGCATGGCCTGCTGGAGCACTGCCTCGGCGTTGCCCAGGCGGTCAGCGCGATCAGCGCCACGTTCGGCGGCGTCGATCGCGATGTCGCGGTGACGGGCGCGCTGCTGCACGACATCGGCAAGCTCGAGGCTTACGAGAGCGCCGGGCTCGTGATCGAGCTCAGCGACGCCGGCAGGTTACACGGCGAGATCGCGCTGGGCTACTACCTGATCCGCCGGCTGATCGAGGAAATCGAGGGCTTCCCGGGCGAGCTCGCGCAGGCGGTCGGCCACATCATCCTCTCCCACCACGGCGCGCTGGAGCACGGCAGCCCCGTCGTCCCGTGCACGCGCGAGGCGACGCTAGTGCACATGGTCGACAACCTCGGCGGGCGCCTGGGCAGCTTCGACCGGCTCGAGAAGGAGCTCGCGCCGGGCAGCCGCTGGTCGCCGTTCGACCGCGCGCTCGGGTCGGGCGCCTTCTTCTCGCGCGCCGGCGGCGAGGCCGCGGCCGAGGGCATCGAAGCGCCGGGCGGGCGCGACGCAGAGCCCGCGCCGAGCCGCGTCGCTGCCTGAAAGCCGCAAATAGCGGGGCCGTCCGTTCGCGGCGGTGTGCTCCTCTCGCCGTCGGCTTCTATCTTTCACTGCCATGGCGAAGGACACCGAGAAGCTGATCCGCCAGCTGTCGCTGATCTCCTATCTGATGGCCGAGCGGCGGCCGGTGACGGCGCTGGAGATCCGGCGCGACGTCGAGGGCTACAGCGGGATGAACGAGGACGCCTTCGCGCGCCGGTTCTACGCGGACCGCTCGGAGCTCGAGTCGCTGCGCATCCAGCTCACGGTCGAGCGGCCGGCCGACGGGGCCGCCGAGCAGGAGAACTACTCGCTGCGGCCCGAGAACTTCCACCTGCCGCCGATCGCCTTCACCGACAAGGAGCTGGCGGCGCTGCAGACCGCGCTGAGCCTGCTCGACGGCGAATTCGCCTACGCCGAGCCCCTGCGGCTTGCTCTGCAGCAGATCACCTGGGGCCGCCCGAGCCCGCTGCGTGCGCCCGAGCAGCGGTCGGTCGCGCTCGGCATCACCGCTTCGGCGGGCGGCCACGAGCTCTCCGCGCGCCTGGCGAAGGTCGAGACCGCGATCTTCCGCAACAAGATGATCGTCTTCGACTACTACACGATGGGCCGGGACGAGACCTCCACCCGCAAGGTCGACCCGTATCACCTGCTCTTCCAGGGCGGCGAGTTCTACCTGCTCGGCTACTCGCAGGAGCGGGAGGCGATCCGCGTGTTCCGGCTCACGCGGATCCGAGGGAAGGTCTCCTACGCGACCAAGGCCGAGCACGACTTCCACCGCCCGGAGGACTTCGACCCGCGCGCCTACGCCAACCGCGCCGACTGGCAGCTCGGCGATGAGCGCGGCGAGGCGCGGATCCTGATCTCCGAGCGGATCGCGTGGCAGATCGAACGTCACTTCGGGCGCTACGGCAAGGTGCTCGACCCGGCCGAGCTGGAGGGGGATCAGGCCGAGGGCCTCGGACCGTTCGAGGACGGCGACCGGTTGTTCGTGACGGCCTATTCCGACCCGCGCAGCTTGGTCTCATGGGTCCTCGGGCTCGGCGTCAACGCGCGGCTCGTGGGCCCGGGAGAGCTTCTGACCGAGCTTCGCGAGCGCGTGGAGCGGCTGCGCGAGCTGCACGACGAGGAGCCGCCGCCGGCGCGCCGCAAGCGCGCCCAGCGCGAGGACGAGGGCGCCGGCGCGGCCAAGCGCTCCTCGCGGCGCGAGGGCGAGGAGGGCAGGCCCGAGGCGGCGATCCGCCCTGAGCGCTTCGCCCGCCTCGTCACGCTCGCGAGCATCCTGATCGACGCCGGGCGGCGCGGCGAGCGCATCTCGATCGCCGAGATCCGCGAGCGGCTGCAGATCAGCGAGGAGGAGCTGCGCGAGGACCTCGGCGTCCTGAACGTCGTCAACTTCGGCGGGGGCTCCTATGTGCTCTACGCGGAGATCAACGAGCAGGACGGCGAGATCGAAGTCGACCCCGAGCCCTACAGCGACAACTTCGACCGGCCTGCGCGGCTGCTGCCCGTCGAGGCCAAGGCGCTCGTCGCCGCGATCGATTTGATCGGGGAGCACATCCCCGAGGGCTCCCTCACGTCCGCGCGCAAGAAGATCGTCGCGGCGCTCGGCGAGGACCCGATGGAGCAGGGGCTGCAGGTCGCGCCCACCTCCGGCGACGACTCCGACGTTGCCCGCACGATCTCCAAGGCGATCACCGGCCGGCGGCTGATCGAGCTCGAGTACTACAAGGAGAACGAGGACGAGATCTCGTCTCGCAGGGTCGAGCCGTACGCGCTGACCAACGGCCGCGAGGGGTGGTACGTCGCCTGTTTCGACCCCGAGCGCGACGGCGTGCGCCACTTCCGCCTCGACCGCGTCAAGAGCGCGGCGGTGACCGACGAGCGCTTCCGGCCCCGCCCGGAGGTGGATCCGGCGGCCGAGGTCGACGGCTGGCTGCGCACCGGCGAGGTCGAGGCTTCGCGCAGCGCCCGCGTGTGGGTCTCGCCGGACCGCGCCCGCTGGGCGCGCGAGGCGCGCCGCGTCGTGGAGGAGCGCTCCGACGGCTCGGTGATCGTCGAGCTGAGCTTCGCAGGCGTCGATTGGCTCGTTCGGGAGATCCTCAGGGAAGCGGGCGACGCCGCCCTGCTCGAGCCGCAGGACGCGCGCGAGGCCGTGCGCGCCGCGGTGGCGAAGCTGCGCGAGGGCGACGCCTCGCTCGCGGCCGTCTAGCCGGCCCGGGCGTCCGAGCCCGAGCCGGCACGGGATAATCCGCGGATGGCGTGCGGAGCACAGCGGCGGTGAGCCGGCGGGATCAGATCACGATGAGCGACGCCGAGGTGGCCGGGTTCCTCGCCGAAGAGCGCACCGTGACGTGCGCGACGCTCGGGCCGCGCGGCTGGCCGCACCTGATGCCGCTCTGGTACGTGCTGCGCGAGGTCGCCGAGGGAGATTCGCCCGGCCCGCGGCTGTGGTCGTGGACGTACGCCTCCTCGCAGAAGGTCCGCAACGTCGAGCGCGACCCGCGCGCGACGCTGCAGGTGGAGGCGGCCGAGTCATACGAGGAGCTGCGGGGCGTGATGCTCGAGTGCGAGGTGCGGATCCACCGCGACACGGACGCGGTGCGGGCGCTCGGCCAGGAGATCTTCGCGCGCTACGCGGTCCCGCGCGGCCAGCCGCCGGTGGTGGAGCTGCCCGACGCCGTGAGCGAGATGCTCGACAAGCAGGCGGCGAAGCGGGTCGGTCTGGAGTTCGTCGAGCAACGCCGAGCGAGCTGGGACCACCGCAAGCTCGGCGGCTCCTACTGACGCGCTTAGATGGTTGATTCCATCTAGGAGATCGCGGTGATCTTCCACCGCGAGCCTTCCTTGGCGAGCGTCACCGTGCGCAGCTGCTTTTTCCCGCCGTAGACGCTCTTGACCTGAGCGGTCGCGGTGTTGCCGGCGACCTTCACGGATTCGACCTGCAGTTCGGTGTTGTCGATCTCCGAAAGCCGGTTTTTGACGGCGGCTTCGCACGCCTGCACGCCGCCGATCTTGTCGACGACCGGCGCGGCGAAGTCACGTTCGCAGATCTTCTTGCGTTCGCTCGAGCTGATGTCCGACTGGAGGTCGGCGACCGTCTGGGCGACTTCGTGTTCGGCGCCGTGGAAGCCGGCGGTCGTCGTGGTCGTGCCGCAGGCGGCGGCGCCGAGCGCGAGCGCTGTCAGGCATGCAAAGGCTAGGAGGCGGCGCATGGGCCGCGAAGGCTAATGGTTACGCTCGTCGTCGCGGCGGTAGCCGAGCCGCGCAGAGATGCGGTCCGCCGTCGTGACGAGATGAGGCCCGAGCGCGTCGACGAGCTCCTCGAGCGCGATCAACGAGCTGGGCGCGGCGAGATTGACCGCGGCGACGACGTCGCGGCTCTCGTTGCGGACCGGCGCGGCGATCGCGTACAGCCCGGGCGCGAGCTCTTCGTCGTCGACCGCGAACCCGGCCTCGCGCACCTTCTCGAGCTCTGCGCGGAGCTTCTTCTTGGAGGTGATCGTGTTCGGGCCCTGTTTGGAGGGCTTCAGCTCGGCGAGCGTGTCACGAAGCTGGCTCTCGGGCAGGTGCGCGAGCAGCATCTTGCCCATCGCGGTCGCGTGCGCGGGGACCCGCGAGCCGGCCTGCAGGCCGAGGTCGATCTGGTTCTGGCCGCGGCGGAAGCTTCGCGCGCGATCCACGTAGAGCACCTCGGTGCCGTCGAGCACGCCGAGGCCGGCCGTGTAGGAGGTGCGCTGGCGCAGCTCCTCGAGGTAGGGGCGCGCGTGCTCGCGTAGGCCGGTCGAGTTCAGGGCCGACATGCCGAGGTCGGTGACGCGCAGCCCGAGCCGATACTTGCGCGACGCGCCCTGCTCGAGGTAGCCGAGGGCGACCAGCGTGATCACGTAGCGGTGCGTGGTCGAGCGGCTCATGCCCAGCTCGTCGGCGATGTCGGCGATGCCCAGCACCGGACGGGACGGAGTGAAGCAGCCCAGGATCGCGAGCCCGCGCTCGAGCGACTGCGAATAGCGGGGCTCGCGGAGGCTGGGGATCGACCAGGCGGGCTCCTGCGCGCCGCTTCGCTTCGCTGGGCTTTTCGTTCTCGGCATGGGGGGCGACTCCTCGTCGACGCTAGCTCCGAGCTTCACGCCTCAAGTGGTTGTGGAGGGTCTCGGATGATAGATGGAAATATCGGCTGATCGGGTTAAGAGTGTCCGAAGAAGCGAAAAGTTGGACGGCTCGGTTCAGGTGAGGGTCGGCACGAGGCGGCGTCGCTACTGTTCTCACGCGATGGAGCCTCTGAAGGGCCTGATCCTGTCGGGCGGCAAGGGCACTCGCCTGCGTCCGATCACCCACACGAGCGCCAAGCAGCTGGTGCCCGTGGCCAACAAGCCGGTGCTGTTCTACGGCATCGAGGCGATGGCGCAGGCCGGCATCGAGGAGATCGGGATCATCATCGCGCCGGAGACGGGCCCCGAGATCGAAGCGGCCGCGGGCGATGGCGAGCGCTTCGGCGTGCGCATCACCTACGTGGTCCAGGACGAACCGCTCGGGCTCGCGCACGCAGTCCTGACCGCCGAGCCGTTCCTCGGTTCGAGCCCGTTCGTCATGTACCTGGGCGACAACCTGCTGCAGGGAGGCATCACCGACCTCGTCAGCGCCTTTCGCGAGCACGAACCCGATGCGCTGATCCTGCTCACCCCGGTCCCGGACCCCGAGAACTACGGGGTGGCCGAGCTCGAGGACGGCGGCGCGGACGGCGCGCCGGGTCCGGTCAGGCGACTGATCGAGAAGCCGCGCGAGCCGGCGACCGATCTCGCGCTCGTCGGGGTCTACATGTTCACGGCCGGCATCCACGACGCGGCGCGTGCGATCGAGCCCTCCGCGCGGGGCGAGCTGGAGATCACCGACGCGATCCAGCACCTCGTGGACAACAGGCTGCGCGTCGAGCCCCACATCGTCCGCGGCTGGTGGAAGGACACCGGACGTCTCGAGGACATGCTCGAGGCCAACCGTCTGATCCTCGACAACCTCGTGGCCCGCGTCGAGGGCGAGCTCATCGACTCCCAGGTGGACGGACGCGTCGTGGTCGAGGCCGGCGCCCGGCTCGAGCGCACGCGCGTGCGCGGGCCGGCCGTGATCGGCGCAGGCACGGTGCTCGAGGACTGCTACATCGGTCCCTACACGGCGATCGGCGAGCGCTGCCAGATCACGCGCGCGGAGGTCGAGCACTCGATCCTGCTCGCCGGCTGCACCGTCTGCGAGCTCGACGGGCGCATGGAGTCCTCGCTGCTCGGACGCAACGTCACCGTGCGCCGCGGCCAGCGCCAGCCGCGCGCGTACCGCTTCATGGTCGGCGACAACTCCGATATCTCGATCCTGTGAGGGTCCTGGTCACAGGCGCGCTGGGAATGCTCGGCCACGACGTTGCCCGGGCCGGCGAGCGCGCAGGGCACGAGTTGATCCTCGTTGACCTGCCGGAGCTGGACATCACCGACGAGGCGGCGGTCGCTGCGCTGCTGGAAGAGCTGAACGCGCGGCCGGACGGGCTCGACGGCGTCGTCAACTGCGCGGCATGGACCGACGTCGACGGTGCGGAGGAAAAGGCCGACGCCGCGCGGGCCGTGAACGCCGACGGCGCGGGCGTGCTGGCACGCGGGGCCGCGGCGGCCGGCGTCCCGCTCGTACACGTCTCGACCGACTACGTCTTCGACGGCACCGCCCCGCTCGACGAGGCAGGGGACCCGCGCGCGTACCTCGAGCGTGACCAGACGGGGCCCCAGAGCGTGTACGGGATCACCAAGCTCGACGGCGAGCGGCAGGTGCTCGCCGCCTCCCGGCGGCATGCCGTCGCGCGCACCGCCTGGCTGTACGGCGTCGACGGCGCGAACTTCGCCGCGACGATGCTGCGCCTCGCCGAGGAGCGCGACGCCGTGCAGGTCGTCACCGACCAGGTCGGCTCCCCGACGTGGTCGGGCCACCTGGCGCCGGCCCTGCTCGGGCTCCTCGAGCGGGGGGTGGCGGGGATCGTGCACCTGACGGGCGGCGGGCACGTGTCCTGGAACGGCTTCGCCCAGGAGATCTTCCGCCAGGCCGAGGTCGAATGCCGCGTCGAGCCGACGACGAGCGAGCAGTTCGTGCGCCCGGCGCCGCGTCCGGCCTGGTCGGCGCTCGAGACAGAACGCGACGACGTGCTGCCTCTCCCGCCGTGGCAGGACGGGCTCGCGGGGTACCTCGCGGCGCGCGCTGGGATGATGCGGGCATGAACCAAGCGACCACGGCACGGGCGAAGGCTCGATGAAGCTGCTCGTCTGCGGCGGCGCCGGCTTCATCGGCTCCACCTTCGCGCGCCAGCGGCTTCTGGAGCACGGCGACGAGGTGACGGTCTACGACAAGCTCACCTACGCCGGCCGCGAGGAGAACCTGAGCGAGGTGGCCGACCGCCCCGGCTTTCGGTTCAGGAAGGCCGCGATCGAGGACGCGCAGGCGCTCGCCGCCGCCCTCGACGAGCTGCGGCCCGACGCGATCGTGAACTTCGCCGCCGAGACGCACGTCGACCGCTCGATCGCCGAGCCCGACGCCTTCGTCAAGACACACGCGCTGGGAACCTACGTGCTCCTGGAGGCCGCCCGTGAGCGAGACCTGCGCTACCTGCAGGTCTCGACCGACGAGGTCTACGGCTCGATCGAGGAGGGCACGTTCACCGAGGAGAGCCCGCTGCGGCCGTCCTCGCCGTACTCGGCGACGAAGACCGGCGCCGACCTGCTGGTCCAGAGCTACTTCCACACCTACGGGCTGCCGGCGACGATCTGCCGCGGCTCCAACAACTACGGGCCCTACCAGTACCCGGAGAAGCTGATCCCGCTGATGATCCTCAACGCCCTCCACGGCGACCCGCTGCCGGTGTACGGGGACGGCATGCAGGTCCGCAACTGGATCCACGCACGGGACTTCGCCGGCGCGATCGGGCACGTGCTCGCGCACGGGCAGCTCGGCGAGGTCTACAACGCCGGCGGCCCCGATGAGGAGGCGAACATCGAAGTCGTGAGAAGGATCATCGAGCTCACCGGGGCCTCCGAGTCGCAGATCGAGCACGTCGCCGACCGTCCGGGGCACGACCGCCGTTACTCGCTCTCATCGGAGAAGGTGCGCGCGCTCGGCTGGGCGCCCACGGTGCGCTTCGAGGAGGGCCTTGCCGACACCGTCGCGTGGTACCGCGACAACGAGGAGTGGTGGCAGCCGATCCGCTCCGGCGAGTATCGCGCCTACTACGAGCGCCAGTACGGCCGCGCGCTGCAGAGCCAGCAGGCGATCTGAGCGCACGCCCGCCCGGCGCTAGGCTCAGAGCGCGTGAGCGAGCTGCCCTTCACCCCTGCCGTCGCCGACTGGTTCCGCGCTGCATTCGGCGAGCCGACGCCCGCCCAGCGGCAGGCGTGGCCCGCGATCGCGGCGGGCGATCACGTGCTCGTCTCGGCGCCGACCGGCTCCGGCAAGACGCTCGCTGCGTTCCTCGCAGCGCTCGACGGTCTCAGCGCCCGCGACGGCGCGCCGGACGAGCGACGGACGAGCGTCCTGTACGTGAGCCCGCTGAAGGCGCTCGCCTACGACATCGAGCGCAACCTGCGGGCGCCGCTGCGGGGCATCGGCGCCGAGGAGGTGACGGTCGCGATCCGGACCGGCGACACGCCGCAGAAGGAGCGTGCCGCGATGGCCCGCAAGCCGCCGGACATCCTCGTGACGACGCCGGAGTCGCTGTATCTGATCCTGACCTCACAGGCGCGCGAGATGCTCAGCGAGGTCCGGACCGTGATCGTCGACGAGATCCACGCCGTGGCCCATTCCAAGCGCGGCGCGCACCTGGCGGTGACGCTCGAGCGCCTCGAGTCGCTCGTGCGCCAGACAGCGGATCCCGCGCTCGCCGCCGACGCGTCGGCCCTCCAGCGCATCGGGCTGAGCGCGACCCAGAACCCGCTCGAGGAGATCGGCCGCTACCTGGTGGGGCCGGGCAGGGATGTCACGATCGTCGACGCGGGCGCGCGCAAGGACCTCGACCTGCGCATCGAGGTGCCGGTCGAGTCGATGACAGAGCCAGGCGGTCCGCCATCCGAGCACGCGGACCCGCTGGACCCGGGCCTCGAGGCCGTGCAGGGCGGGGGGTCGACGCGCGCCTCGATCTGGCCGGCGATCTACCCCGAGCTGCTGAAGCTCGTGCGCGAGCACACCTCGACGATCGTCTTCGTCAACAACCGCCGCTCCGCCGAGCGCGTCGCCCTGCGCCTCAACGAGCTGGCGGCGAAGGAGCTGGAGGAGGAGGGGGGGACCGATACAACCGCGCCGCCGGTCGAGATCGCGCGTGCCCATCACGGCTCGCTGGCACGCGAGGAGCGCACCAAGGTCGAGGAGCTGCTGAAGGCGGGCGCGCTGCCGTGCCTGGTCGCCACCTCCTCGCTCGAGCTCGGCATCGACATGGGCGCGGTCGACCTGGTTCTCCAGATCGAGTCGCCGAAGTCGGTCGCGCGCGGCCTGCAGCGGATCGGCCGCGCGGGCCACGGCGTCGGCGAGGTCAGCCGCGGGCGCATCTTCCCGAAGTTCCGCGGCGATCTGCTCGAGTGCGCCGTCGTCGCGCGGCGCATGCGCGAGGGTGCGATCGAGCCGACCGTGGTGCCGCGCAACGCGCTCGACGTGCTCGCGCAGCAGATCGTCGCGATCGCCGTCTCGGCCGAAGACGACGGCATCGACGTGGACGAGCTGCACGCGCTCGTGAGGCGCACCCACTCGTACTCCGAGCTCTCGCGCGAGCTGCTGGAGAACGTGCTCGACATGCTCGACGGGCGCTATCCCTCCCGCGAGTTCGGCGAGCTGCGCGCGCGCATCGTGTGGGATCGCCTCGCCGGCGTCGTGCGTCCCAGGAAGGGAGCGCGCCAGCTCGCGATCGCCAACGCGGGGACGATCCCCGACCGCGGCCTCTACGCCGTGACGCTGCCCGACGGAAGGCGCGTCGGAGAGCTCGACGAGGAGATGGTCTACGAGGCGCGGCCCGGGCAGGTCTTCCTGCTCGGCGCCTCGACGTGGCGCATCGAGGAGATCACGCGCGACCGCGTGACGGTCACGCCGGCACCCGGCGCGCCCGGAGCGGTGCCGTTCTGGCGGGGCGACTCGGTCGGGCGCCCGAAGGCGCTCGGGGCGGCGATCGGTGAGTTCTCGCGGTGGGCGGTCGACCAGGACGAGCCGACGCTCGAGCGCGACTACGACCTCGACCGCCGGGCCGCGCAGAACCTGCTCACCTACCTGCGCGAGCAGCAGCAGGCGACGCGGGTGCTGCCAAGCGAGCAGACGCTCGTGCTCGAGCGCTTCCGCGACGAGATCGGCGACTGGCGGCTGTGCCTGCTGTCCCCGTTCGGCGGGCGCGTGCACGCCGCCTGGGGTCTCGCGCTCTCGGCGCGCATGCAGGAGCGCTTCGGGATCGAGGCCGACCCGATCTGGACCGACGACGGCATCATCATGCACCTGCCCGACCTCGACGCGGAGGACGCCGAGTCGTTGCCGTCGGCCGCCGAGCTGCTGATGATCGAGCCCGAGGAGGTCGAGCAGGCGGTCGTCTCCGAGCTCGGCTCCTCGGCGCTGTTCGGCGCGCGCTTCCGCGAGAACGCGGCTCGCGCGCTGCTGATCCCTCGCGCCTACCCGGGCAAACGCACGCCGCTCTGGCAGCAGCGCCTGAAGGCGCAGAACCTGCTCGAGGTCGCGCGCCGCTACGAGGATTTCCCGATCGTGCTCGAGACCTATCGCGAGTGCCTGCAGGACGTGCTCGACCTGCCGGGGCTGAAGGAGATCCTGCGCGCGCTGCAGACCAGGGAGATCTCGCTCGTGGAGGTGGAGACGCAGACGGCCTCGCCGTTCGCGTCCTCGTTGCTGTTCGACTACGTCGCGACCTACATGTACGAGGGGGACACCCCCGCGGCCGAGCGCCGCGCCGCGGCGCTGTCGCTCGACCGCGACCTGCTGCGCGAGCTGCTCGGGCAGGAGGAGCTGCGCGAGCTGATCGACCCGGGAGCGCTCGAACGCGTCGAGGAGGACCTGCAGTGCCGATCGGAGATGACGCGCGCGACGGACCGCGACGGCCTGCATGACGTGCTGCGCCGCGTCGGCGATCTGAATCGACGCGAGATCAGCGATCGTGTGTTCCCGGGCGTGGACGGCGCCGCGCTGATCGAGGCGCTGCTGCGTGAGCGCCGCGCCGTCGAGCTTCGCGTCGGCGGCGAGCGGCGCCTGATCGCCGCCGACGAGGCGGGTCTCTACCGCGATGCGCTCGGCGCCGCGCCGCCCGGCGGCCTGCCGGAGGCGTTCCTGGCCGACGTGCCGGACGCGCTGCGCGAGCTCGTCGCCCGCTACGGCGCCACGCACGGGCCGTTCTCCGCCGATGAGGTGCGCGCCCGCTACGGCGTCGACGCCGGCGCCGTGCTGCGCGAGCTCGAGCGCGACGGGCTGCTCGTCCGCGGCGAGCTGCGGCCCTCCGGCTCGGAGCGCGACTGGTGCGATGTCGAGGTGCTGCGCCGGCTGAGGCGCGCGTCGCTGGCGGCGCTCCGCAAGGAGATCGAGCCGGCCGACCAGCGCAGGCTTGCCGCGTTCCTGCCTTCATGGCAGGGCGTCGACCGTCACACGCGCGCGGGCGCCGGCATCGACCGTCTGCGCGAAGTGCTCGTGCCGCTGCAGGGGCTCGCGCTGCCCGTCGAGATCTGGGAGCGCGACGTGCTGCCGCGCCGCACCGGCGCCTACTCCCAGACCTGGCTGGACGCGCTGTGCGCGAGCGGCGAGGTCGTGTGGGTCGGCGCCGGCGCGCTAGGGCGCAGCGGGCGCGTGGCGATCTACTTCCGCGACGACGCGGCGGCGATCGGCCCCCCACCGGGCCGCGGCGGCGACGGCGCCGGCCTCGACGACCCCGAGCACCAGGAGCTACGTGCCCGCCTGACGCGCGCTCCGGCGTTCTTCACCGAGCTGCTCGCCGAGCTGGATGCGCCGCCGGAGGCGCTTCGCGAGGCGCTGTGGGATCTCGTCTGGTCCGGCGAGGTGACCAATGACGCATGGGCGCCCCTGCGGGCGCCGAAGCTGTCGCTGGCGCGCGGCGAGGGAGCGGGCCGGAGCACCCGCGGCGGCGCGCAGCGCGCCGGGCGCTCGCGCTTTGCGTCGCGGCGCAGCAGCGGCGCGCAGTCGCAGGTCCAGGGCCGCTGGTCGCTGACAGGGACGGTCTTCGGCGACCCGGCGGATACGGCGGGCGCGGTCGAGCGGCGGCGCACGCTCGCCGAGCTGCTGCTCGAGCGCTACGGGATCGTCACGCGTGAGCAGGTGCTCGCCGAGGGGATCAAAGGCGGGTTCGCGATGCTCTACGACACGTTCGCAAGGCTTGAGACGCTGGGAGTGTGCCGGCGTGGTTATTTCATCGAGGGCATGGGCGGAGCGCAGTTCGCGCTGCCGGGCGCGGTCGAGCGCCTGCGGGCGGCGCCGCGCCGCGACGGCGAGAAGCCGGCCACGCTCGTGCTGGCCGCCGCGGACCCGGCCCAGCCCTACGGCGCCGCGCTGCCGTGGCCGCGGCGCGAGGGCGCCGAGCGGCGTCCCGCGCGCGTGAGCGGAGCATATGTCGTGCTTGTCGACGAGGCTCCCGTGCTGTACGTCGAGCGCGGCGGGCGCGGCCTCGTGACGCTCACCCCCGACGCGCCCTCCGCCGGCCAGGCAGCCCCTGGGCACGGCGACGCCGTCGAGACGGCGCTGGCGGCGCTCGCCGACGCCGTCCGGACGGGGCGCGCGGGCAAGCTCGCGCTCGAGCGGATCGACGGCGCGCCGGCGATCTCCTCGACATACGTCCGAGCGCTCGGCGAGCTCGGCTTCCAGGCCGGCCCGCGCCGGCTCACGCTCAGCGCCTGAGCGTCCCGCGAGCGTCCGCCGCCGCTCTTCGCAGCGTGGAACACCGGCGCTTGCAGGGCCTGTTTCGCTGAGTGCATACCGCTGTCTGTCAGACGGCCGTCTGCGACGGAGACACGAGTGGAAGTATTGGAACGAATGTGTAACTTGGACGCCGCCGCAGGGGGTACCGAGACAGCTAGGCAGGCCTACCCAAGTCCAGTAGGTTGGAATTATGGGGATGATCAGAACAAGGCAACAGCCGGCGCCGATGTACCGCCGCCTGCCTCACGGCCCGAGCGGGATGGCCCGCGAGGAGGTGCAGCGCAACCAGCGCAGCCGGCTGTACGGCGCGATGATCGAGGCGGTCTCGCGAAACGGCTTCCTGGACACGACGGTGGCGGACGTGATCGCGCTGGCCGGCGTCTCGCGGCGTGCCTTCTACGAACTGTTCGCCAACAAGGAAGAGTGCTTCCTGCGGACCTACGACGTCATGGTCGCCCAGGCGCGCCGGCGGCTGCTGCACGGGTGGCTGTCCGAGCGCGGCTGGGCGAACCGGATGCACTCTTCCTGCCAGTCCCTGCTCGGCGGCATCGCCCGGGCGCCGAAGGGGCCGCGGCTCGTGCTCGTCGACGCGCTCGGGATAGGCCCTCGCGCTCGCGAACGGATGCAGCTCGCCGGCCTCGTCTTCGAGCGCAGCGTGGCGAGCGCCTTCTCGCTGGCGCCCGAGGACGTGTGCTACCCGCAGCTCACCTCGCGCGTGGTGGTGAGCGGCGTCCGCAACATTGTCTTCAACAGGCTGCTGGAGCGCCGCCATCGCGAGCTCGCCGAGCTCAGCGACGAAGTCCTCGACTGGATCGAGTCCTACCGCATGCCGGCGGGCGCGAAACTGCGCAACCTGACGCTCGCGCGTTCGGAGCACCTGCCGCCGGTGCCCGCCGCGTTCCTCACGCGCGAGGGCAAGCGCGCGCGAATGCTCGGCTCGGTCGTCCACCTCACCCTCGATCAAGGCTACGCCGCGCTCACCGATGCACAGATAGCCGAGTTCGCCGGCGTCTCGACCGAGGCCTTCCACCGCCAGTTCGCCGGCAAGGAGGAGTGCTTCCTCGCGGTGCTCGACGAGTTCGTCGCCGAAACGCTTGAGTGCGTGCGGCCCGCGATGGAGGGCGCCGCGAGCTGGGAGCAGGCGGTCTGCCAGACGATCGATGCGTTCGTCACCCACCTCGTCGCGCGCTGCGCGCTGCTGCGGATCGCTTTCATCAATCTGTTCGAAGTCGGGCCGGCGATGATCGGGCGCATGACGCGCTCCGTGGAGGGCTTCACAGCGATGCTGACCGAGCAGGGGCCGGCGCCGATGCGGGCACCGCTGATCGCCCAGGAGGCGGTGACCGGCGCGCTGTGGGGCGTCATCGCGACGTTCGTCTCCAACAACAGGCTCTCGCGGCTGCCCCCGCTCGCCGACCACCTCGCCTTCACGGTGCTGGCGCCGTACGTCGGGCCGCGCGCGGCGATCGAGGCGCTGGCCGATCGGCAGCGCCGCCCGGCTGCGGCCTGACCCGCGCGCCGGTCCGCCCGCTCTGCGAAGGTGGGGCGGTGGGCAGCGAGACCGACCAGCGGCGCCCCCGGTGGGTGGGGCACAAGGGGGCCGCCCACATCGAGCCGGGCAACACGCTGGCGAGCTTCGACGCCGCGCTGCGCGAAGGCGTTGACATGATCGAGCTGGACGTGCTGAGCGAGCACGAGGCGGGCACCGGAAGGCTGCTCGTCGCCCACGACTACGAGGATGCGCGCAGCCGCGCGCCGATCACCTTCGAGGAAGCGCTCGCGCATCTCGCCGGGCCCGATTTCGAGGGCATCGAGTTCGACGTCGACGTGAAGCTGCCCGGCTACGAGCTCCGCGTCGTCGACGCGTTGCGCGAGCACGGGCTGATCGAGCGCACGCTGGTCAGCGGCATGTTCACGGACGGGCTCTCGCAGATCCGCGCCGCGGAGCCGGCGCTTCGCCTGGGTTGGTCGGTCCCCCGCGTGCGCCGCGACTACACGACCGACATGCTGACCGCGATCCCCGCACTCGCGATCCTCTCCGGATACCGCGCGATGCTGCCGCGCAAGGTGCGCGCGGCGCTCCTGGCGGGCCGTTACGACGCGATCATGGCGCACTGGCGCGTGGTCACCCCATCGCTCCTGCGCGCCGTGCGGGACGGCGGGGGCGAGCTGTACGTGTGGACGGTCGACGACGCGCGCAAGATCGCCCGGCTCACCGCGATGGGCGTCGACGGCATCATCACGAACGACCCGCGGCTGTTCGCATCGCCCGAGGGCGCCTCAGCCGATTGAGCAGGTGGCGCTGCTGTAACCCGGCGGGTCGGCACCGGCCACGCTCTTGTGCCCCGGGCCGGTTGCGCGGCTCGTCGATTGGACGACCGTCTTGCCGCGGCGCCACTGGTATTCGACGACGCCCCGCAGCATGACCGCCGGCTTGCCGGTGCGCGGGACGAGCTGGAAGCTGCGCCCGCCCTGGCGCACGCCGCTGCCAGGGCCGACGTAGACGAAGGTCGGCGACGTCGCGCTCGTCAGATCGGCCCAGGTCTTCTTCGTCGTGTTCATGTACTCCAGGCGGAAGCGCATGTACATCTTGTCGTGGGCGTGGCGGTCGCCCGGCATCGAACCCCGCACGCCGACGTAGTTCTGCTCGTCGGCGGGGGAGCACACGTCGATCGTCGCCCAGAGTTCGCGCGAGCGCAGCAGCGACTGCATCAGCGCCGCTTCGCTGCCGGGGCGTGGAGAAGGGGCCGGCGCCGCGGCGGCCTCACCCTCGAGGACCCAGGCGAGGGGCACGGCGGCGAGCGCAACGGAGGCCGCGAGGGCACGTGACTGGCTGGCGAGCGACATGGTCTGACCATACATCCGAACCCCGTCGCGGCCCGCGGGTTGCGGCGCGTGGGGTTGTGGTATTCCTGCGGCGTGGATACGCGCTCTGGCGACGTCGTCGAGCTACTCGGGCGCGTGCCCGTGTTCTCGACCCTCGAGCCCGACGACCTCGAGCGTGTTGCGCAGGTATCGGTGCCGCGGACGTTCGAGCCGGGGCAGGCCGTGTTCCGCGAGGGGGATGCCAGCGACACCTGCTACGTCGTCCGCGAGGGGCAAGCGCGCGCGATCCGCACCCACGGCGACGGGCGCACGATCACGCTCGCCACCTTCGGTCCGGGAGACTTCTTCGGCGAGCTCGCGATGTTCGAGGACGAGCGCCGCTCCGCGACCGTCGAGGCAATCGGCGAGCTCAGCCTGATCGGAGTGCTGGGTCCAGACATGCGACGCCTGATGGCTGCGCATCCGGACATCGCGATGAAGCTGGCCGTCGCGCTCGGCCGGCGCCTGCGCGAGACCAACGAGCGCCTCTCGCGGCAGTCGTTCCAGACGGTCCAGAGCCGGGTCGCGGTCGTGCTCTCGGATCTGGTCGCGCAGGCTGTCGCGGAAGGTCGCCCCGGCCGCGAGGTGCTCGTGACGGCCACCCAGGCAGACCTCGCCCAGCTCGCTGGATCCTCGCGCGAGTCGGCGAGCCGCTTCCTGGCCGTGCTCGAGCGGGCCGGCGTGATCTCGCAGGGGCGGGGGCGACTCGTGGTCCACGATCCCGAGGCGCTCAAGCAGTATGTCTTCTGAGGAGGAGGTCCCGGCCGCCCCGCCCGGCCGGCCGAGCAAGCGCCAGACGCGCGAGTTCTCGGCCGGGGGCGTGGTCGTGAGCGCCGGGGAGGTCGTCGTGATCGTGCCGACGCGCCGCGCCGCCGACGGCTCGCGCGTGCTGGCACTGCCGAAGGGCCACGTCGACGGCGAGGAGACGCCCGTGCAGGCTGCGACGAGAGAGGTGCGCGAGGAGACTGGGGTGCTCGCCGAACCGGTCACCGAGCTGGGCGAGACGCGCTACTGGTACCGCCGTCACGGGCGCACGATCGGCAAGGAAGTCCAGTTCTTCCTTTTCGAGGCGGTGGGCGGCGACATCTCCGAGCACGACGACGAGGTCGAAGAGGTGCATTGGATCAGCCTCGAGGCGGCGGAGGCGGAGCTCAGCCACGCCGCCGAGCGCGAAATGGTCAGTCTCGCGAGGGCCTACCTGGCCGAAGAACGGTAGCCTGCGCCCCGATGCAGGTCCTGAACTTCTACTCCACGATCTTCGCCGACGAGCTCAAGCGCGGGCGCAAGACCGCGACGATCCGCCTTGGCGACAAGTCCGGCAAGTACCGCAAGAACCAGCTCGTGCTCGTCACGATCGGTTACCAGTACTCGCCGCGCCAGCGCATCTTCGAAGCGGTCATCGACCAGGTCGAGGTGATGCGCCTCGCCGACCTCTCGCCGCGAGACATCAAGCACGACAACCCCGAGTTCCGCCGTCACGAGGAGCTCATCAACTTCCTCGAACAGATCTACGGCCGCTCGGTCTCGCCCGAAGACGTCGTCACGGTCGTGCGCTTCTCGCAGATCCTCGATACGCCCTCGGCGATGACCGAGGCGATCAAGGGCTTCGGCGGCGCCCAGAACTAGCGCCCGCCTCCCCCGATCGCGGTAGGGAGCCGCCCGGTCGGGGTCCACAAGGGCCAGAAATTGGCTTTGGGGGCCTGGATTTCCCCCAGATCTTCTATATATTCAGTATGAAGTTGGCACTCTCCCCCCGAGAGTGCCAAGTTGGACGGCCCGTAGGGCCGGCACACATTTGCAGTCTCGGCCTTCCCGGCCGCACAACCACAGTCTTCTAGACGGAGGTTTTCTGAACATGAAGCTCAAGCCCCTGGGCGATCGCCTGATCGTACGGGCGATCGAGGAGGAGGAGACCACGGCCAGTGGGCTCGTGCTCCCCGACACCGCCAAGGAGAAGCCGCAGAAGGGCAAGGTCCTCGCTGCCGGTGACGGCAAGCTCGACGAGGACGGCAAGCGCATCCCGCTCGATGTCAAGGAGGGCGACGAGGTCCTCTACAGCAAGTACGGCGGGACCGAGATCAAGGTCGACGGTGAGGAGCTGCTCGTGCTGCGCGAGTCCGACGTCCTCGCCAAGGTCGCCTAGTCCACAAGGAGAACTGAGACAGATATGGCACACAAGGAGCTCAAGTACGACGCGGAAGCGCGCAAGGCCCTGGAGGCCGGCGTTGACGCTGTCGCCAATGCAGTCAAGGTCACGCTCGGCCCGAAGGGCCGTTACGTGGTCCTCGACAAGAAGTTCGGCGCGCCGACGATCACCAACGATGGCGTCACGATCGCTCGCGAGATCGAAGTCGAGGACGTCTTCGAGAACCAGGGCGCCCAGCTCGTCCGCGAGGTCGCCACGGCGACCAACGACGTCGCCGGCGACGGCACGACGACCGCGACGGTGCTCGCCCAGGCGATCGTTCGCCAGGGCCTGAAGAACGTGGCCGCGGGCGCGAACCCGCTCGGCCTCAAGCGCGGGATCGAGAAGGCCGTCGACGAGGTCGTCGGCAACATCGCCAGCCAGTCCAAGGAGGTCTCCGGCAAGGAGCAGATCGCCCGCGTGGCGACGATCTCGGCCGGTGACGATGAGATCGGCGACGTGATCGCCGACGCGATCGAGAAGGTCGGCAAGGACGGCGTGGTCAACGTCGAGGAGGGTCAGACCTTCGGCATGGACCTCGAGTTCACCGAGGGCATGCAGTTCGACAAGGGCTACATCTCGCCCTACATGGTCACCGACCAGGACCGCATGGAGGCAGTGCTCGAGGACCCCTACATCCTGATCGCCAACCAGAAGATCGGCTCGGTGCGTGACGTGCTGCCGGTGCTCGAGCAGGTGATCCAGTCGGGCAAGCCGATCCTGATCATCGCCGAGGACGTCGAGGGCGAGTCGCTCGCGACGCTGGTCGTCAACAAGCTGCGCGGCACCTTCACGGGCGTCGCGGTCAAGGCGCCGGGCTTCGGCGACCGCCGCAAGCGCATGCTCGAGGACATCGCGATCCTCACCAACGGCGAGGTGATCACCGAGGAGATGGGCCTGAAGCTGGAGAACACCCAGGTCTCCCAGCTCGGCCGCGCACGTCGCGTGGTCGTCGCCAAGGACACGACGACGATCGTGGACGGCGCCGGTGACGCGGCGGCGATCAAAGGCCGCATCAACCAGATCAAATCCGAAATCGAGAACACCGATTCGGACTTCGACCGCGAAAAGCTCCAGGAAAGGCTCGCGAAGCTCTCCGGCGGCGTGGCGGTCGTGAAGGTCGGCGCTGCGACCGAGACCGAGATGAAGGAGAAGAAGCACCGTGTCGAGGACGCCCTGCAGGCGACCCGGGCGGCGCTCGAGGAGGGCATCGTGCCCGGCGGTGGCGTCGCGCTGCTGCAGGCCTCCTCCGCCGTCACGGTCAGCGACAACGGCGCTTCGGCCGACGGTTCCGACGACGAGCGCACAGGTGCCCGCATCGTGCTCCGGGCGCTCGAGGAGCCGCTTCGCCAGCTGGCTGAGAACGCCGGCCTGGAGGGCTCGGTCGTGGTCAACGACGTCCGCAAGGCTAAGAAAGGCCACGGCCTGAACGCGGCCAACGGCGAGATCGTCGACCTCGTGGCCGAAGGGATCATCGACCCGGCGATGGTGACGCGCTCTGCGCTGCAGAACGCGGCCTCGATCGCCAAGAACATCCTCACCACCGAGGCGATCGTCGCCGAGGTCCCCGAGAAGGAAGCCGCAGGTGCCGGCGCAGGGATGCCGGACATGAGCGGCATGATGTAGGCCGGTTTCAGGCCTAAGCCGGGGTTGCCCGGCTGCCGATGATGTTGCGAGGGCCCGGCTGGATGCCGGGCCCTCGCTTGTTCTGAGGGGCTCGGCGGCGGCCTAGCCTTCGACTTCCGCCACCGACCGCGGCCCCGCGCCGATGTACTTGGCGGTCGGCCGAATCAGCTTCGCTTCGCGCTTCTGCTCGAGGATGTGCGCCGACCAGCCCGCGACGCGTGCGCACGTGAACAGCGGCGTGAACAGGTCCGGCGGGACTTCGGCCATGTCGAGCACGACCGCCGACCAGAACTCGACATTGGTCGCGAGCACGCGGTCGGGGCGGCGGGCCTGCAGCTCGGCGAGCGCCGCCTTCTCGAGCGCCTCCGCGGCCTGGAAGCGCGGCGAGCCGAGTTCCGAGGCGGTGCGGCGCAGCACGCGCGCCCGCGGGTCTTCGGCGCGGTACACGCGGTGCCCGAAGCCCATCAGCCGATCGCCGCGGTCGAGCGCTTCGGAGACCCAGCGCTCGGCGTCGCCCATCTGTTCGACCTCGTCGAGCATCGTGAGCACGCGCGACGGGGCACCGCCGTGCAGCGGTCCCGACAGCGCGCCGACCGCCCCCGAGAGAGCCGCCGCGACGTCGGCGCCGGTCGAGGCGATCACGCGGGCCGTGAACGTCGAGGCGTTGACGCCGTGCTCGGCCGCCGAGATCCAGTAGGCGTCGATCGCCTTCACGTGGTCCGGGTTGGCCTCGCCGCGCCAGCGGATCAGGAAGCGCTCGGGGATCGAGCGGCCCTGGTCGACCTCGCTCTGGGGCACCGGCGGCTGGCCGGCGCCGCGGGCGGACTGGGCGACGAACGAGAGCGCCATCACCGAGGCACGGGCGAGGTTGTCGCGCGCCTCCTCGTCGGTGATGTCGATCAGCTGCCCGAAGCCCCACTCGGGCGCCAGCATCGCGAGCGCCGACTGGACGTCGACGCGGTGATCGCCGGAGCGGACGGTCAGCGCGTGCGGTTCGGCGGGAGGCAGGCCCGGCTTGAAGCGGCCGTCCACGAGCAGGCCCCAGACCTGCTCATAGGGAACCTGTCCGACCAGGTTCTCGATATCCACTCCGCGGTAACGGAGCGCGCCGCCCTCTTTGTCGGGCTCGGCGATCTCGGTGGCGAAGGCGACTACTCCTTCGAGGCCGGACTGCACCTCGGGTGCTGACTGAACCGCGCTCATGGCACTCGCTTTCTGAGCTTGATGCTTGACGGGGTGTGCTGCCTTCTGGGCAGGCCCATATCGTCGCAGGATTGGCCGCCCCGGGCCGGCATGGAGCGCGGGGGCCGGTCCCTGCCCCGGGCGGGCATGAAGCGCCGGCCCGGTCGCGCAAAGTAGGCTGGAGCCTCGGCGGGCGCCGCTCCCTGCGCGCGTCCGGGTGGCCAGCACCGACGGCGAGGAGCGACGATGCCCGACGACGATCTGATGTTCCGCGACGCGGTGGAGCTGGCCGCGATGGTCCGCTCCGGTGAGGTTTCCTCGCGCGAGCTCGTAGAGCTCTCGCTGCAGCGCATCGAGGAGCTGAACCCTTCGCTCAACGCGTTCGTCGAGATCGACGCCGAGGGGGCGCTGGCGGCGGCCGAGAGAATCGCCCCCGGTGACGAGCGCCCGTTCGCGGGGGTGCCCGTCGCGATCAAGAACAACCGCCCGGTCGCCGGCAAACGGCTCACCTACGGCTGCCCGCTGATGGAGTCCTACGTCGTCGACTACGACCACAACGTGACGAGCCGGCTGCGGGGCGCCGGGTTCGTGATCGTCGGCACCACGACGCTCCCCGAGTACGGGATCCTGCCGGTCACCGAGGCGCGGATCTTCGGTCCGACGCGTAACCCCTGGGATCTCGAACGCACGCCGGGCGGGTCCTCGGGCGGAGCGGCCGCGGCGGTCGCCGCCGGTCTCGTGCCGGTCGCCCACGGCAACGACGGCGGCGGGTCGATCAGGATCCCGGCGGCCTGCTGCGGGCTCGTCGGCCTGAAGCCGAGCCGCGGGCGCATCTCGGTGGCCCCGGAGCTCGGCGACTCCTCACTCGGCATCGACGGGATGCTCACGCGCAGCGTGCGTGACACGGCGGCCATCCTCGACGTGCTCGCGGGCTACGAGCCCGGCGACGCGACGTGGGCGCCGCCCCCGTCGCGGCCGTTCGCCGAGGCGGCCTCACCGGAGCCGGGCCGGATGCGGATCGCCTTCAGCATGCAGCCGCCGACCGCCGCCGCGGAGCTCGACCCGATCAACGCGCGCGGCGCCGACGAGGCAGCAGAGCTGCTGCGCTCGCTCGGCCACGAGGTCGTGGAGGCCGACCCGCCGTGGCGCCAGGACGGCCTCTCGGAGCTGTTCGGGATGGTGTTCGCGTCGCAGATCGCGCTGTCGATCGCCTACTCGGCGAACGTCTCCGGGAAGGGCCCGGACGGCGTCTCCGCCGAGGACATGGAGCCGATGAGCTGGGCGATCTTCTCGATGGTCCGCAAGCTCGGCACGCTCGAGCAGCAGGCTGCGGCGGTGCGTCTGCAGGCCTTCGCGCGGCGTCTCGTCGCGTGGATCTCGGAGTACGACGCGCTGCTCACGCCGGCGCTGGCCGAACGCCCTCTGCCGATCGGCACGCTCGACACCCACGCCGAGCAGCCGATGGAGACGTTCACCCGCTCGGGGCTGTTCACCCCGTTCACTCCGGTCTTCAACTCCACCGGACAGCCCGCGATCTCGCTGCCGCTGTACGAAGGCGAGGACGGGCTGCCGCTGGCCGTCCAGATCGTCGGGTTGCCCGCCGGCGAGGAGCGGCTGCTGGCGCTCGCGTCGCAGCTGGAGCAGGCGAGCGACTGGACGCGGCGCCGCGCGCCTGTGGGAGAGTGGGTCTCCTGAGCGCCCGAGCCTAGGCGGCGGCGTCCAGCACAGCCTGCATGCGCTGCGGAGCGACGCCGAGCGCCTGGACGTCGGCGCTCCCGCGCGCCGAGACCATCGAGACCTCCATCAGCTCGGCCTCGTCCCAGGTCGCGAACGCCCGCTCGCCGGCGGCCGCCTCGAGTGCCCGCAGCGCGCGCGAGACGATCGGCGTCGGCACATGCACGAGCGGGCGGTTGCGGCCGAGCGAGCGCAGCACGGCGCGGACGATGTCGCTGTGGCTGAGCGTCTCTGGGCCGGCGAGCTCATACCGGCGGTGGTTGGAGCCGTTCACCGCCGCCCCATCCGCCCCGGCGCCGTCACCGTCGCCCAGGCTCGCCACGACGCAGTCGGCGACGTCCTCGGCCCAGATCGGCTGAAAGCGCGCCTCGCCGCGCCCGGAGACGGGCATCACCGGCAGCAGGGCGAGCCTTTCCAGCAGGGTGAGCCACGCGTCGCCGGGCGCATAGACGATCGAGGGAGCGAACACGACCGAGTGCAGATCGGCCTCGACCACCGCCTGCTCGGCGAGCGCCTTCGCGCGCAGCATGCGCGTGCGGTGGTGCGTCGAGGCGCCGAGCGCCGAGAAGAACACGAAGCGCTCGACCCCTTGGCGCTCGGCGGCCTCGACCATCCGCCACGTCGCCACCCCGTCGAGCTCCTCGATGGAGCCGCCCGGCTGGTCGCGGATCGCCGCGGCCAGGTGCACAACCGTGTCCACGCCGCGCAACGCGTTGCGAAACGAGGGCGGGTCGGTCAGGTCGCCGAGCGCGATCTGGACCCGCACCCGCTGCGTGCCGAGGCGGCGGGGATCGCGGACCAGGCAGCGGACCTGGGTGCCTTCGCCGAGCAGCCGGCGCAGCAGGCTGGAGCCGACCAGGCCGGTCGCGCCGGTCATAAGCAGCATGATTCGTACAATATGCCCCTCTCGCCGAGAGCCCTCCGAAAACGACTCAGAGAAAGAAGCGAATGGCCTACGTAATCGCCGAGCCGTGCATCGGCACCAAGGACAACTCCTGTGTCGAGGTCTGCCCCGTCGACTGCATTCACCCGACGCCAGACGAGCCCGGATACGACGCGGCCGAGATGCTCTACATCGATCCCGAGGAGTGCATCGACTGCGACGCGTGCGTGGAGGCGTGCCCGGTCGATGCCTGCTTCGCCGAGGACCAGCTCCCCGACGAGTGGCAGAAGTACACACAGATCAACGCCGACTACTTCGCGGCCGGCGGCGGCGCTGCCGCGACGGGCTAGGCGCCTCGGTCCTCGACTCCCTCCTCCTCGCGCATCGCGGGGAGCGCCGCGGCGGCGATGCGGAGCTGAAGCGGACTGCCTACGAACTAGGCGACCGCGGTCTCGCGGGACGTGGAGCCGTCGACCAGCGCGTCGCCCTGCTCGGAGCGCAGGTAGAGGACCGACCGCGCAACGCGCCGTCCGGAGACGAGGCCGGCGTCGCGCAGCACCGCGAGGTGCTGAGAGATCGCGCCGGCGGTGAGCCCCAGCTCACCGGCGAGTTCCGTGGTCGAGCGGGGTGAGTCCAGCGCGCTGAGCAGCGCGGCGCGGGTCCGCCCGACGAGCCGCTCGAGGGCTTCGGGCGCGGTGCACTCGTCGGGGCTCCACAGCATCCCGACCCCGCGGGCGGGGTAGACGACGGTCGGCTGCCACGGCTCCAGCGTGAGCGCGGTGACCTTAGGCCACACGAAGACGCTCGGCATGAGCAGCAGCCCGCGCTGGTCGAGATCCATCTGGCCTTCGCAGCTGCCCCCGATCGTGAGCACGCCGTCGCTCCATCTGACACCCGGGTCGAGGTCGCAGAACAGCCGCGCAGTGCCGCCGTCGGCGATCTGGCGCGAGCGGTAGAGGACGTCATGCTCCAGCAGCGAGCGCATCCGCGCCCAGTGGTCGGCGTGAGCGCGCTCCCAGTACTCGCGCATCAGGGCCGCGAGATCCTCGATCGCCCTGCGCGGGTTCTCGATGAAGCGTTCGAGCACCTCCGGGAGCTGCTCGCCCTCGTAGGCGTAACGGATTTCAGCCACGACCTGCTCGTCCGGCGTTTCGAGCATCGTCTCGAGCTCGTCCTCGAACTCGACGACCGGGCTGCTCGGGGGCGGGTGCACGAAATCGGGGTGGTACTCCGGCGCGCTCTGCAACGCGAGCAGCGGCGTGAGATCGAGGCCGTCGAGGCGGGGCAGCGTCTGCTCTATCCACGGCAGGTGCAGGGCCGAGCCGGCGGGGTCTTTGAGCGCCCTGACGCTGCGCGTCATCTCGAACATCGGCGAGATCGCGAAGCGGACTCTCGTCAGGGCCTCTGTGTCGAAGCGGGCTTCGATCATCGGCTCATCGTTCCGGGTCCGGTGAAGCGTCGCCAACCATTTAGCCCAGTCTAAATGCGTTGGGCTCGCGATCCCGATCGGCGAAGGTGAGGAACATGAACATGAGCCACCACCTCTCATCCCAGTTGGCTGCCGAGCGCCAGCGCGACCTGCGCGCCGGTGGCGCCTCGCGCGCGAGCGCGACGGACTCCCCGGTCTGGCGCGGGGCTCGCCTCGCTCACCCGAGGCTCCCGCGCAGCGCCGCCGCCTGGCGGGCGCGGTTCCGCCACGGTCGCGGCGTCTAGAGTGCGGGCCGCCGTCGAGCGGTGCCGCGATCAGGCGCTCGCGCCGCGCATGCGCGGCATCAGCGCTGCCGCCCCGGCGTAGGACGGGTGCAGCACGTCGAAGATCGGCAGATCCGGGATCGCTGCGGCCAGCTCACCCCGCAGCGCCGCCGAGTCGAAGCTGTGCGACTGCGGGGCGACGGGGTTGACCGTGACGGCCAGGAGGTCGATCGGCCGCAGCACGCGCAGCTCGATCCCCGCGCGGGCGTAGTGCTCGACACCGCGCGCGGCGAGGAAAACGCGTGTCGGGTCTGACGTGAGCACTTTCAGCGGTTGCCCCAGGCGACGCGCGTATCCCACGAGCCCGTCGAGGAACCGCTCGGGCAGTGCTCCCGAGACGAGCAGCCAGCGCGGCTGGGTGCCGCCGTCTCGCAGGAAGGCCTGAATCACAGCCGGCTCAGCTGTGAGCACGAAGCGACCCGCAGGCAGCGGGAACACGTTCAAACCCTCGTCGAGCAAAAAGCCGCCACCCGGCTCGAGGGTGCGGGCCAGCTCCTTCACGCGCGCGTCCTCCGGGGAGTCGCCCAGTCCGGGAACACGCGCGAGCGCGACGGCCTCGGCGGTGCGCTCGACGACCTCCCGCATGTCCTCGCTCAGGATCGCTCCCGTCGACATCACGAGGCCGTCGGAGACCTCGGGCGAGGACGCTGCGCGGCGGTCGATCGCGCCGTCGATCACCACGCGGCGCGCGCCGTGCTCGAGCATGCGATCCGCGACCTCGCGGGTGTCCGCCGCGGCCGACGGGCCGGCGATCTCGACCGTTCCCGGGCCGTTCAGGCGCGCCAGAAGCACCTCGCCGAGTGGCGTGCGGATGCCGGTGCGCTCGAGCAGCTCGTAAGGCACGCCACTCGCCCGCAGCAGCCCGTCGGTCGTCGCGACGAGGTCGCCGGCACGGAGCGTGACGAGCGGCTTCTGGATGCGGAAGTCGATCACGTCGTGGCTCTCGCCGTCGCGACCGACGGACGTCACCCCGACCGTCTCGCCGGCCGCGGCCAGCTCGGAGAGCAGAGCTGTGAGCGCGACGGTCTTGCCGGTGTTCTTGGCCAGCCCGACGAGCGCCAGGCGAGGCGTCTGCGCGCTCAGCTCGGCGAGCGTCGCCAACTGCTCAGCCGGCCGCGGGAACCCGGTCGCCCGAGAGCCTTGCGGCCAGCTCGCGAACGATGAACGTCGCCAGGTGGTGGGGGTAGGTGCCCTTGGAGAAGCCCGCGTCGTAACCCAGCTCCTTCGCGAGCTCGTTCGACACGCGCGGCCCGCCGCAGGCGAGGATCAGCTGGCTGCGCCGGCCCTCCGCCTCGACCATCTCGACGAGCTCGGTCAGGTTCTGCACGTGCAGGTTCTGCTGGGTGACGGTCTGCGAGACGAGGATCGCGTCGGCGTTGACCTCGATCGCCTTGCTCAAGAGCACGCTGTTCGGCACCTGGCTGCCGAGGTTGTAGGTCTCGAACGTGTGGTAGCCCTCGAGTCCGTGGTGACCGTGGTAGCCCTTGAGGTTGAGCATCGCGTCGATGCCGACGCTGTGCGTGTCCGAGCCGGTGCTGGCGCCGACGACGACGATCGTGCGCCCGACGCTCTTCTCGACGAAGCGTTCGATCTCGTCCTCGCTCATGTACTCGATGTCGAAGCCCTCGCCCTGGAGCGAGGAGAAGTCGACGCTCTGCACGCAGCGGCCGTACATCACGAAGTACGTGTACCCCTCGGTCAGCTCCTCGTAGTGAACGACCTCGGGCTCCTCGAAGCCGATCTTCGCGGCGAGCTCCAGCGCGGCCTTCCGCGCCGCGAGCGAATAGGGCACGGGCAGCGTGAAGCTCATCTGCACGAGGCCGTCGCCGAGATGGTCGGCGTAGGGCCGCACCGCGTGGAGATCGACGTCTCTAGGCATAGCTCGCGGGGGCTCCCTCGCGCGGCGCGGCGCTCATCAGCTCGACGACCGGGTTCATGTAGCTCTCGCCCGTCTCGACGATGCCGTCGATGCCGCGACCCTCGTCCACGCGGCGGCTGACGTCGCCGAACGTCGCCTGCTCGATCGCGGCGAACAGCCCCACATCCGCGATCCGCTCCAGCAGCACGAGCGCGCCGGCGAGCACTTCGTGGGCCCGGCTCTGGATGATCCCGCCGGGCTTGAACTCGATCTCCTCGCCGAGGTCGCGCGCCGTGTTGAAGACGTACTCGACGTTCTGCAGACCGAGCACGCGATCCTGGATGTGCGGGGTGAAGATGCCCTCGGTGGGGACGCCGATCGTCTGGATCCCCTGCGAGGTCGCGATCGTGACCAGGTTGAAGAGCGCGTCCACAGCGTGGGTTCGGAACAGGTTCCCGTCCATGTGCCGGGTCGGCGGCATGTACTTGACAGGGCACGCGGGGAACAGCTCGCGCGTGAGCTGCGCCTGCGCCCACTCGAACAGCAAGCCGTTCGTCACCGGCACATCGATCTCGAACGCGTCGCCGAGCCCGATCTGCGCGTCGGGAACGCCGGAGTCGCGGGCGAGCTGGTAGTTGATGAACTGCGATGCCGTGACCGAGGGGGCTGCCTCGATGCCATCGGCGGTGCGCAGGTAGTTGTCCTCGCCGGTGTTGATCGTGACGCCGAACCAGCCGTTGATCATCCGCGAGACGCGCTGGTCGATCAGGCCGCGCACGATGTTGATGTCGCGGTAGAGGATCCCGTAGAGGGCGTCGTTGACCATGTTGTCGAAGCCCTCCCGGGCGCCCATCGCGGCGATCTCCGACATGCACAGGCCCGAGCAGAAGCTGGAGAGGCGGATGTAGCGGCCGTGCTCCTCGGACCACTCGTCCATCGCCTCGCGCATGATGCGGAAGTTGGCCTGGGTCGCGAAGGTGCCGCCGTAGCCCTCGGTCGTCGGTCCGTAGGGGACGTAGTCGAGCAGGCTCTGGGCGGTCGAGCGGATCACCGCCACGATGTCGCCGCCGGCCTGCGCGACGGCCTTCGCGTGCACCACGTCCTCGTAGACGTCGCCGGTTGCGGTGAGCACGTAACGCAGCGTGCCGCCGCGGTCGCCAATTCGCTCGCGCATCTCTGCGCGCCGCTCGAACCCCGCTGCGATGTCCTGGAGGTTCGCGCGAGTCGCGTCGCTGACGCAGGCGCGGATCGACTCGTCCTCGCCGCGCTCGAGATCGAGAAGGTCCAGCTCGCCGGCGCTGACGGCTTCGGCGATCTGCTGCGGACCTTTGCCGCTCATGAGCATCGCGTTGCCGAGCCAGTACGCGATGCCGCGGTCGAGGCCGCCGCGGTCGTGGACGTGATCCACGAGCACGTTGGGCAGCGGGACCTCGAGGTCGTCAGCGCCGTCGACGCCGAGCAGGCGCGTCACGCTGCGCTCGACCGAGACGGTGGTCCTGCCCGCGATGTGCGCCGCGACGTCCCCCGCGATGCGCCGAGCCGCCTCGCGGCAGGCCTCGACCACGCCGGGGTCGAGGCCCAGCTTCGAGCGGCCGACCGGAGGCCCGCCTGGCGCGCTCACTTCAGATCCCTCACGATCGGGAACGGGATCACCTCGCGCAGCGTGTCGCGTTCGGTGAGGATCATCACGAGCCGGTCGACGCCCATACCGCCGCCGGCCGTCGGCGAGTAGCCGTACTCGATTGCGCGCGCGTACTCCTCGTCGTTCGGGTGCGGGACGTCAGCGTCGTCGATCATGCGCCGCTTGCGCTGGTCGACGAATCGCTCCCACTGGTCGACCGGGTCGTTGAGCTCGGTGTCACCGCTGACCAGCTCGATACCGCCGATCACAGCGTCGAAGTGTTCGGCCAGCTCCGGGTGAACCGGATGCCTGCGCGTGATCGGGAACGGCTCCAACGGGAAGTCGAAGACGTGCGTCGGTTGGTTGATCGTCGACTCGATCTTCTCGGAGTAGATATCGGCGACGACCTCGGCCCAGGTCGCCTGGGGATCCATCGGCTCGTCGAGGACCTCCGCGAGCTGCTCGCGGGTGGACTCGAGCATGTCGAGCCCGAACCGTTCCTGGATCAGCTCGCGCATCGTGATCCGCTTCCAGGGCTTGGCGAGGTCGATGTCCTCGCCGTTCCTCTTGATCTTCGTCCGCCCGAGCGCCTTGGCAGCCACGTCGCGGAACATTTCTTCGGTCACGGTCGCCACGTCGTTGTAATCGGAATACGCGCACATGAACTCGATGATCGTGAACTCGGGCGAGTGCTTCGGCGAGATGCCCTCGTTGCGGAACACCTTTCCCATGTCGTAGACGTTCTCCATGCCGCCGACGATCAGCCGGTTCAGGAACAGCTCGACGGAGATACGTAGGTAGAGGTCGCGATCGAGCGCGTTGTGATGCGTCGTGAAGGGCCGCGACCCGGCGCCGCCGGCCAGTGACTGCAGCGCGGGCGTTTCGACCTCGATGAAGTCGCGCTCGGCCAGCCATTCGCGGATACCCAGGATGATCTTGTTGCGAGTGACGAACAGCTCCCGCGTCTCCTGGTTTGCGATCAGGTCGAGCTCGCGATAGCGGTAGCGAGTTCCCGTGTCGCCGAGGCCGTGATGCTTGTCGGGCGGCGGGCGCAGCGACTTGGTGAGCAGCGTGACCTCCTGAGCCTCGAGCGCCAGCTCTTCGCGCATCGTCACGTACACGCAGCCGTCCACGCTGACGATGTCTCCGATGTCGAGATTCAGGATGCGCTCGTAAGCCTCCTGCCCGAGCGTGTCGGCGTGGAGCACGATCTGGATCGATCCCGACAGGTCGCGCAGGTCGAGAAAGCTGCGCTTGCCGTGACCGCGACGCGAGATCAGCCGGCCCGCGACGACGTAGCGCATGTCCGGGTGCGCTCCCTGCTCGAGCTCGGAGGGCACGTGCGCAGCGCGTACGTCGGCGATCTTGGCGCGCTTTTCCCACAGCGTGACGGGCGGGTACGGGTCGACGCCTTCGGACCGAAGGCGTTCCATCTTGGCGCGCCGTTCGTCGAATTCCGCGACGGCGGCGCTGTCATCGGCCGGAGCCTCGGTCTGCTGCGGCTCGGGCTGCTGGTCGTCTGTCTCCTGCTGCTCTCGGGTGGACATCGAAAGAGGAAGATCCTTTAGTTGCCGGGTGGTTGTCAAGCGCGCGGGAGCGCCCCCGCGAGGCGGTGCATGCCCGCGCGAGCCGTCGGCCCGGCGGGCGGGGATGGGGGCATGTCGCTTGTCCTGACCGGGCCTGGTGCTCAGGCCATCGGCAGCGACATGCCCACGGGTTTCCGGTCCTCGGCGGCCGGAGCGGCTGGCTCGGCCTCTACGAGCGGCAGCGTGGGCAGCTGCACGGGGGCGATCGCGATCAGGCCGCGGGCCGCGTGGCGGATCGCCTGGGCGGCGGCGTCGTCGGGGTCCTCGATCGCGAGGGGGGTGCCCGCATCCGCCTGCTCGCGCAGCGGCATCGTCAGCGGCACCTTCCCCAGCAAGGGAACATCGATCTCGTCGGCGAGCTCCTGCCCGCCGCCCTCGCCGAAGATCTGGAAGCGCTCGCCGCCGGGCGTCGTGAAGCCGGACATGTTCTCGACCACGCCGCAGATCTCGAGCGACACCTTGTCGGCCATCTGGGCGGCGCGCCGCGCGACCTTCTGCGCGGTCGCCTGCGGCGTCGTCACGATCAGAAAGCGGGCCTGCGGCAGCAGCTGCGCGAGCGTCATCGAGACGTCGCCCGTACCCGGCGGCAGGTCCACAAGGAGGTAGTCGAGCACACCCCATTCCACGTCCTGGAGGAACTGGGTCAGCGCCTTGTGGAGCATCGGCCCGCGCCACACGACCGCTGCGTCTTCCTCGACGAAGAAGCCGATCGACATCACCTTCACGCCGTGTGCCTCGAGCGGGATGATCTTGCGCTGCGCCGAGACCGACGGGCGCGTGGAGCCGAGGCCGTACATGCGGGGGATCGAGTAGCCCCAGACGTCCGCGTCGAGCACGCCCACGCGCTTGCCCTCTGCCGAGAGCGCCGCGGCGAGATTGGCCGTCAGCGTGGACTTGCCGACGCCGCCCTTGCCCGAGCCGATGCAGATCACGTTGGCGACCTGCGCCAGCGAGCCGGCCGGCAGCGGGCCGCCGCGGCCGAGCTTCTGCTGCAGCGCGGACTTCTGCTCGTCACTGAGCACGTCGAAGTAGACGTTCACGTGGGAGACGCCCTCGAGCTTGGAGACCGCGTCGGCGACGGCCGTCTGGAAGTGCCCCTTGATCGGGCAGCCGGGTGTCGTCAGCGAGACGGTCACGTCCACGACCCCGTTCGGGCTCGCCTCGATCGAGCGCACCATGTCGAGCTCGACGATCGAGCGGTGCAGCTCGGGGTCGATCACGACCTCCAGCGCCTTGCGGATGTCCTCGTTGGTCGGCATCGACCTTGCATTGTATGAGGCGCGGCCGTGCGCGGCCGATTGCGCCTCGCTTGGCGCCCCCGGCTCGCTAGAGCCGTATGCCCGCGTCGGCGAACGCGTTGTCGATGTCGGAGTACATCTCCATGCGCCGGTATTGGCCGTCGCGCATCGTCCACACCTGCGCGAAGACCATCTCGACCTCGAGCCCCGAAGCCTTCGAGCGGCCGTGCTGGTGGCACAGCGCCACGACCTTGTCCCCGCGTTCGTGGATCGCGTCGACCTCCAGGCGCCAGTCCTCCCAGGAAGCTGTCCACTCCGCGAGGAACTGCAGCATCCCGTCGCGGCCCTCGAAGAGGCGCTGCTCGGGCCAGCTCGCCATGTGCGTCATGTCCCAGACGAACCCCGGGCCGACGAGGGTCGACTCCGGCGATCCCAGCTGTTCGAAGCGCTTGTAGGCAGCTTCGACGATCTGCGCGTTCGTTTCCCCCACCGGGGCTCAGTATCCACAAAAAAAGACCCCCGGGCGGTGGGGGCCGCCCGGGGGTCGAGGGAGGAGAGGGTGCTACTACTGCCGGCGGGATATGAGGCCGGCAGACTCTCCCGCTGCGGTCCCTCTCCGGGCCGGGCGGGGTAAGGGTGCCTAGACGAGGCTCAGGATGCGCTCCTGGACCTGGTTGGCGAACTCGGGGACACGGTCGCCGAGCTCGTTGCCGTTCTTCGTGAACGCGTCGCGGCGCTTCTCGATGTCGCGGACCGCGTCGTTCACGGTGCGCTCCACGTTCTTGCGGCGCTGGCGCAGTTCGCGCTCGACGCGCACTCGGGTTTTGCGGACCTCGCGCTCGAGCCTTTTGCGGGCCGTGGCGCCGCGGCGCTCGAATTTGCGCAGCTGGGCCTGGGCCTTCGTCGGCGTCGAGTAGCTCGAGATCGTGTCGCTGACCGTCGTCACGACGCGTTCGCGGGCGATCAGCGCTGCGCCGACCGGGATCAGCACGGCGCGCTCGGCGTAGTCGCCGACGACGCCGGCGCTCTCGCGGGCCGCTTTCTGGCTGTCGCGCAGCGCGGCCTGCGTCTCGTTGGCAGCGCGCGTGCGGTCCGCCTTGGCGCGCGTCGCTTTCGCCCGCGTCGCGGTGGTGCGGCGAGCGGTGGTTTTGGCGGGTTTGCGCGAAGCCGTTTTACGGGCGGCTTTGGCGCGGGGTTTAGAAGCTTTCGGGGCAGTGGGCATCTCTGGTGCGATCTCCTATGTCCTCCTCGCCGGGCGCGAGGTACGGGTGTGGGCTTGTTGTTCGCCTCTACCCGTTCGGCTGGGCGGGCGAACATCTGTTTGTAACCCGTTTGCGAAAGATCGTTACAGCGAGATCCTATCAGGCTGTGGACAGCCCGTAACTACGGGTGTTTATGAAGACCGAGCTTGTAACAGGTGGAACGTGCGTTCGGGTCGGCGGGCGCGGCGTTCAGGCCGCCGCCGGCGTCATCCTGGCCGTCCAGAGCGCGGGCTGTTCGAGCTCCTGCGTGCTCGGCAGGGCCTCGGGGCCGCGCCAGACGAGCGCGAGCGTCTCGGGGCCGCCCGCCTCGACGACCGCGTCGCAGAAGCGGCGCCCGACCTCGTACTGGCGCATCTTCAGCTCGAGGCCGAGGAGCTTCTCCAGCACACGCCACGGCAGCCCGCGCTGGGCGCGGCGGCGCGTCATCGCGGCTCGCAGCCGCGGCAGCGAGGGGAGCACCTCGGCGCCGACCGCGTCCATTGTGTGCTCGGCGTGGCCCTCGATCAGCGACATCGTCGCCTGCATCCGCTCGACCAGGCGCCAGCGGTCCTCGCCGAGCGTCAGCCGCAGGACCTCGCCGCGCCGCGCGCGCTCGAGCATCTCGCGCAGCTCGCCCGGGTCGGGCAGCCACCCGGCCAGGCCGCCACGCGAGCCGGACGGAGGGTGAGTCCCGTTGCCGTTTGCGCTTCCGTCTGCGTCGCGGCCGCCCAGGGTCATCTGCAGGCCCTCGAGCAGCTCGGTGAGCATCCCGCCGATGTGCCCGCGCAGCCAAGGCGCGCCGGAGAACTGCACCGCGTGGGTGATCTCGTGGATCGTCACCCACAGCAGCAGCTCCTCGCGGTCGACCTCGAGGGTCGCGGCCGCCTGCGAGAGGTTCGGCGCGAGCAGCAGCAGCCGCGGTTCCACTGCGGGGTCCAGCAGCGACACGTCGTACTGGCCCAGCACACGCTGGGAGAGCATCCCGGTCAGAGCGCCGACCTGCACGCCCAGCAGCAGCCCCGAGACGGAGCGCATCGGGCCGGCGAGGCGGCCGCTCTGCTCTGCCAGGCGCTCGCTCAGAGGCGCCAGCATCGGGCGCATCGTCTGGAGGTTCGCGGCGATCCACGACGGCCGGTCGACCAGCTCGAGCTGCGGCAGGGCGCCGTGCAGCGGCAGGCCGCTGTAGGCCGAGACGCGCATCGCGAACTCGTGCGCCCGCGGCTCGACGGCGTCTGCTCGCACGCCTGCGGGCGTGGACACGCGGGCGCCGGCGCCGGCGACCAGCTCGCCGATCCGCTGCGCCGTGGTCCAGTCGATCGCGTCCATCCACAGAGCGTAGCCGCGGGAGCTCGCCGCTCCCCGTTCCCGCGGGCGTCGCCCCGCGCGTATCCTTGGACCGTGCCTGCCTCGAGGACCGCTGCCGCTCCGTCCCGCGGTTCGCTCGGCGGCGAGACGGCCAGGGGCGGGGCGCTGATGAAGCGTCCCGAGGTGCGCGATGTGCTGGCCTGGCTGCGCCTGCTGGTCGATCCTCAGGATGCCGCCGCGGTCGTGCGCGCGCTGGCGAGGCCGCCGATCGGGCTCCGCCAGGTCGACCTCGCCCGCGTCATCCAGGTCGCGCGCCGCCGCAAGCTCGACCTCGTCGTGGGGCTCGCCGCCGCCACCGAGTCCTCCCAGGTCCCCCCTGAGGCCCGCGAGCGCATCCAGCGCTTCGTCGAGCTGCACCGCGCCGCCAGCGCCGAGCTCGACACGCTCGACCCCGGCGAGTTCCTCGCGCGCCTGATCGAGCGGCTGGGCGCAGCCGGCAGCTCGGCGTCGCTGCTCGCCCCCGAGGAGATCGCCGAGCGCCGCCAGAGCATGCAACGGCTCCTCGCGCTCGCCGGCGAGCTGGGCTCCCCGGACGCCGGCGGTCCCGCCCGCGCCCGCGAGCTCGCGCGGCACCTGGCGACCGTGCTGCCGCAGGCCGAGGAGGACGCGGCCGCCGCCGCGGCGGCCGCCGCCGCGCTCGCCGCGAGCCCCGAACAGGGCGACGGCGGCGGCGAGGCGGCCCTCGTCGAGGACGAGTCTGGGCCGGCGGGCGGCGAGCACGCGGCGCTGCTGCACGACGTCGCGGCGCTGCTGCGCGAGGAGCTGATGGAAGGCGTCGAGCGGATCGGTGGGCGCCTCGGCGAGCTGCGGCTCGACACCGACCTCGACATCTCACACGGCGTCGTCCGCTATCTCGAGCTGCTGAAGGTCGCCGCCCTGATGCAGCGCGCCGCGGGCCAGGGGCTGGCCGAGGCGCTCTCCGACGTGAACGGGCGGCTGCTCGCAGCCGCGACGCCGCTCCAGCGCGAGATCCTCGAAACATCGACGCTCGACGAGCGTCTGCTCGATGCCGAGCGCGACGGCTCGGCGGCGCCCGCGATCGGCTTCCGCGACGAGCTCTCCCTGCGCGCGTTCCTGCCGCGCCGCGGCGGCGGGGTCGCGCTCTCGGCTTCCGACATCGAGACCTACCGCTCATGTCCGCTGCGCTACAAGTTCGCCCGTGTGCTGCGGATCCCGACCGAGCAGACGATCCACCAGCGGTTCGGGATCGTCGTACACCAGGTGCTCGAGCGCCACCACACCGCCGGCGGAACGACCCTGCACGAGCTGCTGGGACTGCTCGACGCCTCCTGGCGCCGCGCCGGCCTTGGCCGCCAGGGGGAGGAAGGCGAGCTGCTCGAGAAGGCGCGCGCGGCGCTCGTCCGCTACCACGAGCGTCTGCAGGAGCGGGCCTGCGAGCCGGTCTGGTTCGAGCGGCCGTTCTCGTTCCGGCTCGGCCCGCACCACCTGCGCGGCCGCGTCGACCGCGTCGACCGCCTCGCCGGCGTCGAGGGAGCCGCCGAGACCTACGAGCTGATCGACTACAAGACCTCGCGGCCGAAGACGGCGGAGCAGCTGCGAGACGACGTCCAGCTGTCGCTGTACGCGCTCGCCGCCCGCGCGGACTGGAAACTCGAGTCCTCCCGCCAGGCCTATTACTACGTGCTCGACGACGAGATCGTGCCCGTCCCCTGCGAGGATCGCGACCCGGACGCGGTCCGCGACATCGTCATGGAGGCGGGGGAGGGCATCCTCGCCCAGGATTTCGAGCCGACGCCCTCACCGGCGGCGTGCTCGATGTGCGATTACCGGATCGTGTGTCCGGCAGCGGCGCTGTAGCCGCTGGACGGAAGGCCCAGCGTGGTGCGCCCGGAGGTACACTTCGGACGAGTTCCGGACGCGATCCAGGGGGGTATTCCATGAGGCGGCAGGTGGTCGGCGTGACGTGCGTTCTGGCGGCGGTGGCGCTGGCGGCGCCGGCGCCCGGGCTAGCGAAGTCGGCGCCGAAAAAAGCGCAGAAGGTTCCGATCGTGCACCTCTGCGCGTGGATAATCGCCAGCGGCGCCGGCGGGACACTCGAACTCGAAGGGTCCTGTCGGGAAACGCACGGCCACCCGAAAACCTTCAACACGCCCTTCGGGAGCTACACCTCCACCCTCTACACGGCCAAATGGCTGGCAGAGACACCCACGCTGGAACTGGTTCCGCACCACATCCTCAGCGTCGGCGTCGCCCACGTGACGGGCTCCAGCGCCGTGATCAGCGCCTTGCAGAAGCGCGAGCGGGCGAAAGTCCTCTCAAACGGCATTCTCGTGGCGAACAGCAAGGGCGTCCTCGCAACGTGGGCGGGCGATACTTACTCGTGCAAGAACCCGCCGACCGGCGATTGCACGAAGAACGAGTTCGAATCGACGAAGGGGAACTGGGGGGTGGTCCTGGGCACCGTGGGCGCCCCGCCCGGCTCGCCCAGCGCGACGGAAGAAAAAGACGAATCCAACGGCGACGACGCCGAGGATCTCGCGCAGGAGGAACTGATGAAGGGCCCCACGGTCGGGGTCGGCCTGGCCGTCACCGGCCATGTCTGAGCCGCGGGCGGGCTTCTAGCGCTCGGGCCCGCGCTGGCGGAGAAACCGCTGGAATTCCCGCGCGATCGCGTCGCCTGAGGGGACCTCGGCGGGCGAGGTCTGCTCGTCGCTCTCGGCCGCCTGCTCGAGGCGCTCGACGAACGCCTGGATGTCGGGGTCGCTCTGCACCGCCAGCCCGACCTGGCGCTCGTAGTCGCCGGCCGCCGACTCGAGCTCGGAGACGTCGATCGACACTCCGACGAGCACTTCCATCCGCCGCAGCAGCGCGAGTGCCGCCTTCGGGTTGGTAGCCGCCGCGACGTAATGGGGCACGGCGGCCCACAGGCTCGCCGACGGGAGCCCGGCGTCGGCGCACGCGGCGTGAAGCACGCCGACGATGCCGGTCGGGCCCTCGTAGACAGAGGGCGTGATCCCCAGGCGGTCGAGCAGGGTCGGGTCGGAGGCGTGACCGGTCATCGCGACCGGGCGGCTGTGGGGGACGTCGCCGAGCAGGGCGCCGAGCGAAACGACGACCTGCACGCCGAGCGCCTCGGCGAGGTCGACGAGGTGGGCGCTGAACGAGCGCCACCTCATCGAGGGCTCGACCCCCTGGACGAGCACGAGGTCACGGGGCGCGCGCGGGGCCGTCGCCTCGAAGATCTCCACGCTCGGCCACGTGATCTCGCGGCGCTCGCGACCGTCGAGCGTGATCGTCGGCCGGTTCGCCTGGAAGTCGTAGAAGTCCTCGGAATCGATGCGCGCGAAGCGCTTCGCGCTGAGCGATGCCGCGAGGAACGAAACGGCGCTCGAGGCGGCGTCGCCGGCGTCGTTCCAGCCCTGGAAAGCGCACACCATCGCCGGGGCGCGCAGGCCGTCGGGACGCCTGTCCCAGATCAGCGGTTGCATCCGGATCACCGTACATCATGCGCCGATCGCCGCCGCCACCTCCAACGACGCCCCCGACGCACCGCTCCAGACGGTCGCCACGCTGCGCGCCGCCGAGCAGGTCGAGGGGGTGTTTGCGTGCACCCGCAAGGAGCGCCTGCTGAGCCGCAGTGGCGCGCCATACCTCACGGTCGAGCTGCGCGACAGCACCGGCGCGATCGTCGGCCGGGCGTTCCGCGACGCCGACCTGCTCGCCGGCCGCTTCGAGCGCGGCGAGCTGGTGCGCGTGGCCGGGCGCGTCGCGCGCTTCCGTGACGAGCTGCAGATCGAGATCGACGCGATCGCACGCGCCGAGGGCGAGCAGGCGGACCCGGCTCGCTTCCTGCCCGCCAGCTATCGCGACGTGGACGAGCTCGAAGGCTTCTTCGAGCACCTTGCGCGCGAGGTGTACGACCCGGGACTGCGGGCGCTGCTCGACGCGCTGCTCGCCGACCGCGATCTGCGCCGCCGGCTGCGCATCGCCCCATGCTCGCCCGCTGCCCTGCGCGGGTCCTCGCCCGCGGCGGGCCGCGCGCCCTCCGGGCATCACGCCTACCTCGGCGGGCTGCTCGAGCACACGGTCGCCGTCGCGACGATGGCCGTCGAGCTCTGCACGCTTCACCCGCGGCTCGATCGCGACCTGCTGATCGCGGCCGCGCTCGTCCACGACCTCGGCAAGACCCGCGAGTTCACCTACGGCGCCGAGATCGGGCGCAGCCGCGAGGGCGCCCTGCTCGGACACGTCGAGCTCGGCCTGCGGCTGATCGCCCGGCACGCGCCTGCGACGCTGTCCGCAGAGCGCCTGCTGGAGCTCGAGCACTGTGTCCTGTGCCACCACGGGGCCGACCAGGCTCCCGGAGGACGCTTCGCCTCGAGCGAGGCGCTGGCGCTCTACCGCCTGAACGCGCTGGATGCCGGCGTCAAGGGAGCCGTGGAGCAGGGGCTCTCGCAGTCACGCTCCTGACATCTTCAGCTGTTCAAAGCGAGCTTTTCCCGCTCAGCTGTCAAGCGGCGCTTTTCGGCTGCCGATAGACACAGATGATGGGCGACAGCGCCATGCAGACCATTGGCGGCGACGCACGCCCGGATGCCGAGCACCACGACCAGGTCGTGGACGAGGCCGCCCAGGGCGTCCAGGAGACCGAGGGCGTCGGCGCCGAGGGATCCGGCGGCGAGCGCAGCGGCGAGGAGCGCCGCCAGGTGCCGCGCCAGCCCGGCCGCGGCGGCGACACCGGGCTCTACCCACCGAAGAACCCCGGCCGCTCGACCCGCATGATCGGCGAGGTCGCCGTCGACCTCGGCTTCGCGGAGCTCGAGACCGTCGAGGAGGCCGTCACCGCCGCCCGTGCCCAGGGCCGTCCGACCGGCCTCGTGCTCGTCGAGCGCGGCATCCTGCGCCACGACCAGCTCGCCCGCGTCGTGGCCGAGCGCTTCGGGCTCGATTTCGTCGACCTGTCGGTCTACGACCTCGACATGGGTGCCGTCAACCTGGTCAGCGTCTCTGCCGCGAAGCGCTACCAGGCCGTGCCCGTCGGCTACTCCGAGGACGGCGCGCTCGTGCTCGCGATGGCGAACCCGACCAACGTTCTGACGATCGACGACATCGGCATGATGACCGGCCGGCGGATCCGCCCCGCGGCGGCCTCCGTCGAGGACCTCAACCTGCTGCTCCAGCGCCTCGCGCGCATGGACGAATCGATCGAGGACCTGGCCGAGGAGGAGGCCGAGGACGGCGAGCAGGACGCCTCCAGCGTCCTCGTCGACGAGGCCGACAGCGACGCGCCGATCATCAAGCTCGTGCACTCGATCGTCGCCCAGGCGATCCAGCAGGGCGCTTCCGACATCCACGTCAACCCGGAGGAGGGCGACACGCGGGTGCTGTTCCGCGTCGACGGCGTCCTCGCCCCGGCCGCGACGGTCAAGCGCAAGATGGCCGCGGGCGTCGTCTCGCGCATCAAGATCCTCGCCGACCTCGACATCTCCGAGCGCCGCGTGCCCCAGGACGGGCGCTTCGCGCTCACCGTCGACGGCCGGCGCGTGGACATCCGTGTCGTCACGCTGCCGCTCGTGCACGGCGAGGGCGCCGTGCTTCGCATCCTCGACAAGGGCGTCGTCGTCGACGGGCTCGAGTCGCTCGGCATGCACGAGGCCGAGCTCGAGCGCTTCCGCGCCGCCATCAAGCGCCCGAACGGCGCGGTGCTGGTGACCGGACCCACCGGCTCGGGCAAGTCGACCACGCTCTACGCCGCGCTTCACGTGGTGAACGACGGCGAGCGCTCGATTCTCACGATCGAGGACCCCGTCGAGCAGCGCATCCACGGTGTCAAGCAGATGCAGATCGCGCCGAAGGCCGGCGTGACCTTCGACGTCGGGCTGCGCTCGATGCTCCGCGCCGACCCCGACGTGATCATGGTCGGCGAGATCCGCGACCGCGAGACGGCGCACATCGCCGTCGAGGCCGCCCTCACCGGGCACCTCGTGCTCTCCACGCTGCACACGCGCGATGCCCCCAGCGCACTCGGACGGCTGATCGACATGGGCATCGAGCCCTTCCTCGTCTCATCCGCGGTGGACTGCATCGTCGCTCAGCGGCTGGTGCGCGCGCTGTGTCAGCACTGCAAGGAGCCGGAGAAGCTGCCCGACTCCGTGCTCGCCGAGTACGACCTCGCCGGCGCCGAACCGTACGGACCGGTGGGCTGCTCGCGCTGCTCGGGCAGCGGCTACCGCGGCCGCGTCGGGCTGTACGAGGTGATGACCGTAAGCGAGCGGATCCGCACGCTGATCCTCGAGCACGCCTCCGTCGACGACATGGTTGCCGTCGCGCTGGAGGAAGGCATGAAGCGGCTGCGCGACGACGGCATCCAGAAGGTTCGCGAAGGCTCGACCTCGATCGCCGAGGTCGAACGCATGACGACGAGCTTGCTGTAGTCCCGCGGCCCCCCGGGCGCTAGAACAGCAGCGAGATCCGCAGCGGCCCCGAGGGGAACGCCGTCGCGGTGAACGAGTGCGCTTCGTAGGTGTGCCCGCGGTAGGCGACGGTGCCGTCGTCTGGCACCTTCGAAGGACCGGGGTCGAGCGTGCCCATGATCTGCTTCGAGCCGAGGCGCATCAGGACCTGAGCGCCCGTGAACAGACGCGCGAGCTTGAGGTAGCCGGCGTCGTCCTGGATCGCGGTCACGAAGCTGCCGAGAACGCGCCCGCCGCTTCGCAGCGTGCCGGTGACCGGGGCCAGGGCGTAGGGCCCTCCAACGTCCACCAACAGCCGGCCGCGGACAAGAACTCGGACCCGCACGACATGGATGTGCGCCGCGAAGAAGCCGAGGATCGCCTGGCGCGCGGCCTGGGCGTCGTGGCGTTCGACGGCTGCCCTGAAGGCGCCTGTGTTCTCCATCCGGCGGACGGTCGCGGCGACCACCGCGCTGTGCTGCTCGGCTTCGTAGATCCGTTCGCCGACCCGGCCGAGCACGGCCGCGCGGGTCGGCGCCGCATTCGCCGGGCAGGTGAGCTCGCTCGCAGGCACGAGCAGCGCGATGCGCAGCGCGCCCGCGGGGTAGGCGGCCGCGGGCAGCGAGGCGACGCCGTAGGAGCGGCCGTCGACCGTCAGCGCCCCGCTCGCGGGCACGCGCGCGGAGGCCGGCAACGCGATCGTCCCCGCGACCCGGCGCGCGCCCGCGAGCAGCAGCACCTGGGCGCCCGTGACCTGACTCGTGACCTGGGTGTAGGTGCGGTCCGACTGCACCGAGAGGACGTAGCGCGCACCGGCGCTGCCCGGCAGCGTCCCCGCCACCGGCGCGACCGCTGCGCCCGAGCCGGCGGCGGCGAGCACCCGTCCGCCGCGCAGCACCTCGACGCGCGCGATCTGCCCGAGCAGCAGCGCGTTCAGGGCCGCGCGGGTCGCCGATGCGCTTCCGGCGCGCGCGGCGGCGCTCAGCGTTGCGGAGTTGGTGAGGCGGTGGACCGCCTGGGCGACGTCGCGGCCGCCGGCCGCCTGGCGGTAGATCCTGGCGGCGACCACACCGAGGGTCGAGGCGACGGTTTCAGCACAGGCCGCCGGCGCGGCGGGCAGCGAGCTGGCGGCCGCGCCCTGCCGGTGCGGCCGGGCCGCTGAGGCGCCGCAGGCGGAGCAGCAGAGCAATGCCGACGCGAGAACCGGGAGCGCGGCGAGCGCGGGGTGGCGAGGTCTCACGAGTTGAGCGTAAGACCCGCGAGCCTCACCGCGCGCAGCTCAGCCGGCCACCCGGATGGCTCCCCGGCCGGTCGCGCAGCCCGCCCCGGCGACGGGCCGCGCGCCAGGCACGGGCTAGTGGTGCGTGGCCGCCTTGTGCGCGGCTTTCTTCGCGCTCGCCTTCTTCTTCTTGTGCTTCTTGCTCGACTTCTTGTGGAGGATGACGAGCGGTTTCGGGTTCAGGCGCGTGTCCCCCGACCAGGCGTCCGGCGGGCAGCCCTGCGGGCGGCCCAGGTCGAATGGCCCCGAGATCGCCTGCGTGATGACGCCTTTTTCCACAGAGGCGTAGGTGACCGTCAGCAGTGCATCGACGCGCGGCTCGGCGCACAGCTTCTTTTCGGTCGCGAACTGCCCGGCGATCTTCTCCCAGCCCGATTTCGCAGAGCCCACGCAGTTGACCGCGTAACCGGGGAGTTCGCCGCCGCACGAGAAGGTGTCCTTGAGCTGGGGCCCGATTTTCAGGCCCGGTTCGATCGCGTTGACGTTCGGCGGTTCTGGCGCGCTGGTGATCGGCACCTGAGACTGGAGCTGGTAGCCGGTGATCGGCCCGTTGCAGTAGAAGCTGTACGCGACCTGCTGGCCTTCGTTGCCCGGTTCAGGCGTCCCCTTGGCGAGGCTGCCCAGGCAGTTGTAGTTGTTGGGGTTGGATTCCTTGGTTTCTTCGGCTTGCCCGGTGGCCGGGATCGTGAGCAGCAGGGCCACGCAGCCCACGATCGCGAGCAGCCACAGGCGTGCCTTACGGTGGGCTGTTTCTGTTGGGTGCAACGGGGGTCTCCGTTCGTTCGTTGATGCTGGCTCTTCCCTCAGCGCAGGAGCTTTTCGAGGCTCTGCCTGGGTGAAGTCGGGTTGAAGGCGACGCTCGAGCGGCCCGCCTTCGCGAAGGGCGAGAGCAGCGCGACCCCCGCCGGCGGCTGGGAGGTCAGCTGCGAGGTGGAGGCCCCCGCCGGGAGTTCGGACTGCGTCGGGATGCCCACCGTCGCGAACGTGATCACGACGAGGCCGTGTTCTTTGTAAGCCGTCGTGTTGGTGATCGTCGCGAGCGTCGCCTTCAGGAAGCTGTCGGCGGTGGTGAGCTGACCGGGCGTTTCAGGAGCGCACCCTGCGCCGGCCGCGCCTTCGGGGCACGGCGGCTGCACGATCGAGTGGAGGATCGGCGGCGTCGCGCCCGGCGGCGGCGGTTCTGCCACGGCGGCCTCGCTGGCGAAGGCGCCGGCGTCGAGCGCCGACCAGCTGCTGAGGAGCGTCGCCGCCGGCAGGAGCTGGCTCGTGATGTACGGCGCTGCGGCGGCTTGCGAGGCGGCCGATTCGAACGTCCCGCCATCGAGTTGGATCAGCCAGACGTTCGTGACAGCGGGCAGCTTTGGTTTGCTCTTCGCGCCCGGGATGCTTGCGGGGGCGGGTTCTTCGGCTGCGGGCGAGCTCGCGGGGGTCGTGGCCGGCGTGGTCGACGCCGCGCTCGGCGTTGCGCTCTGGCTGCTGGGAGCGGAGGCCGGTTCGGCGGTGGTGGCGGCGGCTTGGGCGGGCGGGCTCGGCTTGGGGGCCGCGTGGTGGGACTCGAGCGCGGCGATCAGCAGGGGCAGGCGCTGTGCCAGGTTCGGGACGCCTCCGGCAAACGACGCGTCGGGTGCGGGGCCGATCGCAGCCCCGACCACGACGCCGATCGCGAGCATCGCCGCCGCGAGCACCGCAGAGGCACGCGTCGAGGGCAGGTGGACACGGCCCGGCGGCGTCGGGCGCTCAGGCGAAGGGGGCTCGGTGTCGTTCGGGGCGTCCATTCCAAGAAAGAGGGTTGATCCAAGAGAAAGGGTTGATTCCCCATAAAATAGGGTATCTGGATCGGTTTGATCGGGATTATGATATGTTCGGGCCTCGCGGTTGTCAAACAGTTGTCAACTGACCCGAACCAGAGGGAGTCCCTGTCAGATGAATCGCATCCGCCGTCTCTCCGCTGCCTTGCTGGTGGCCGGCGTGGCCGGGGTCGCGGCGCCTGCGGCCGCTTCGGCGCTCACCACGATCACCATCAGCGGGGCCACGGCCTCGTACCCGCTCGTCTCGCTGCTCGCGGCGAAGTACAACAAAGTGCACCCGCACAAAGTGAAGTTCAAGATCACCCAGGGTGGGGCACAGATCGGCATCAACGACGTCGCCGCCGGACGCGTCACGATCGGCGACGTCTCACGCGATCCGCTCTCGACGGACCCGAAAGGCCTCGTCTTCTACCCGATCGCCCGCTACGGGATCTGCATGATCACGAACAAGGCCAACCCGCTGCCGAACCTCACGACAACGCAGGCGATCGCGATCTTCACGGGCAAGACGCGCGCGTGGAGCGGGGTCCCGGGAGCCACCGCCTCGGGCACGATCGACCTGGTCAGCCGCACATCGGTGGCCGGCGTGCTCACGAACTTCCAGACGATCCTGCTGGAAGGCAAGAAAGTCTCCTCGCTGGCCTCTGAACAGCCGTCCGAGGGTCTGCTGCGCCAGACGGTCGAAAACGACCCCAACTCGATCGGCTTCGTCTCGAACTACCAGTCGGACAAAGGCACGGTCCACGCCGTCGGCCTGAACGGCACCGCATGCAGCGCGTCGACGGTGAAAGCCGGCACCTACTCGGGCACGGCCCGGTTCTACGAGGTGACCAAAGGCAAAGCGACCGGCGCCGCCTCGGCGTTCATCGGCTGGATCGAGAAATCAACCGCAGCGAAGTCGATCATCTCGACGCAGTGGGTTCCGCTCTCGTGAGCTGAGCAGGTGCTCGAGCGCCTGACATCCCCGTGGAGTGACCGCCGCGCCGAGATCTCGCTCGGCGCGGCGTCGCTGTTGGTCGGCGCCGTCGTGATCGCGATGATCGTGTTCGTCACGATCCAGGCGTGGCCGATCTTCGAGCACAACGGCCTCTCCTGGCTCGGTTCCGGCAAGAGCTTCAAGGAGCAGGCCGAAGCGATGCAGAGCGCCGGGCCGCACCCATCGGGCTCGGCCTACTACCTGCGCGCGTGGCCGCTGATCTGGGGGACCCTTATCGCCACGGTCCCCGCCGTCCTGATCGGCCTGGTGATCGCGGTCTGCTCGTCGATCTTCATCGTCGAGCTCGCCCCCGGGCGGCTGCGGCGCATCGTGGTCCCCGTGATCCGCCTCCTCGCCTCGGTGCCATCGGTCGTCTACGGCCTGATCGGCGTGCTGGTGCTCGTGCCCTGGGTCGGCAACCACGTCATCAGCCCGCACGAAAAGGAATCCCTCGCCAACACCGTGCAGCTGAGCGGCTTCGGGGTGGGCGTGTCGATCGTGATCCTCACCGTGATGGTCACGCCGATCATGGTCGCCCTGACCTGCGAGGCGCTGGCGGCCGTGCCGAACTCGTGGCGCGAGGGGGCGATCGCGCTCGGCGTCAACCCGGTGCGCGCGATCCTCGCCGTGACGGTGCGGGCCGCCCGCCCGGCGATCATCGCCGCCGCCGTCCTGGCGACTGCCCGCGCGCTCGGCGAGTCGGTGATGCTCGCGATGGTCTCCGGCGGCACCGACTTCGCGCCCCGCCCGAGCGACGGCGTCACCTTCCTGTTCGAGCCGTTCCGGACGCTCGCGTCGACGATCATCGACTTCCGGGACGGGATCGGCGCGCCGGCGCTGAAATCCTCGCTCTACGCCTTCGCGCTGCTGATGCTCGTCTCGGGCTTCGTGCTGTCGGTCTGCGGCTATCTGATCAAGCTGCCGCTGCGCAAGTACCAGGTGCGCGCGTGAGCACGCTGCAGCCCTACGAGGCGCCCGCCCGCAGGCCGATGCTTCACGGCCCCGGCCAGCGCTCCTCTCCTCTGCACTGGCGCTGGACCGACCGCCTCGTGCTCGCGATGGCATGGGGTGCGGGCATCCTGCTGTGCCTGATCGCCGCCGCGATCGTGATCTACATGGGGGTCCGCGGCATCCAGTACCTGCGCCCGAGCCTGCTGTTCAGCCATCCGCAGGTCGGCACCTCGCAGTCGGGAACCGGCGGGTTCCTGGACCCGATCCTCGGAACCGCGATCCTGACGCTGATCGGGCTTCTGCTGGCGACGCCGCTCGCGGTCGCGGCGGCCCTGTGGGTCGTCGAGTACGGCCGGCCCACCTGGCTCGCCCGCGTCGTCGAGTCGACGATCGAGATCGTCGCCGGCACGCCCGACATCCTGATCGCGCTGTTCGGGCTGACGGTCTTCCAGCTCGGCCTGTTCGCGCCGTTCTCGTTCACGGCCGAAGGCGGCGGCGTGTTCGGGCGCTCGTTCATCGCCGCCGGATCGATGATGTCGCTGATCGCGCTGCCGTTCATCTACGCCGCGACCCGCGACGGGCTGCAGTCGGTGCCCGCGCACGTGCGCGAGGCCGCGTACGCGCTCGGGAAGACGAGGATCGCGACGATCCGCCGCGTTCTGATGCCGAGCGTGCGCTCGAACATCGCGACCGGCGTCACGCTGGGGATCAGCCGGATCATCGGCGACACCGCGATCGTGATCCTGCTGCTCGGCGCGACGCTGCGCATCGAACCACAGGGGTCGGTGCCGGTGGTCGGGCTGCTGCGGGGGACCGGGACGACGCTGACCGGCTACATCTTCGAAAACTCACCCGCGGGCGAAGGCGGGGCCCCTCAGAAGGCTTACGCTGCCGCGTTCGTGCTGCTGCTCGCGGTGCTCGCCCTGAACCTGCTGGTCGATCGGATCGGCCGCTCGCAGGCCGACGCGACCGGTCTGACCGTCGCCGGGGCGGTCGTCTGAGCGCCGTCGCAGGGGCTCGTCGCGTCCTTTACAGACCCCTCGACACACGCTAACGTCTCTAGCTCAGTAAACCGATGAACATGATGTTCGAGATGGAGAAGGTGCGCGAATGAGCCCGGAGGAGATGTTGCTCGATCCGCTGCGCGCAGAGATGGATCGCGACGAGGAGACAGCCGAGACCGCGCCTTCCGCATTCGGCGTGCGTCCGCACGCCGCCGCCGCGCCGGAGCCGCTCACTCGCGAGGAGACGCCGAGCGGAGCTCAGACCGTCCCGCCCGTGCGCACGATCGTGCTCGACCGCACGCCTGCCCCGGCGCCGCCTCCCAGCGAGCGCGAGTCGATCCGGCGCGCCGTCTCGGCCGCCGGGCCCGAGCGTATTCGCCTCGAGGACGTGAGCATCAACTACGGCGCCAAGCCGGCGGTCAAGTCCGTGTCGCTGTCGATCCACCAGGGAGAGGTCCTGGCCCTGATCGGCCCCTCGGGCTGCGGCAAGACGACGCTGCTGCGGACGCTCAACCGGCTGACCGAGCTCACGCCGACCGCGGCGCGTGCGGGGCGGATCCTGCTCGACGGCGATGACATCCACGAGATCCCGGACACGCGGCTGCGGTCTCGCGTCGCGATGGTCTTCCAGCAGCCCAACCCCTTCCCGATGTCGATCTTCGACAACGTCGCCTTCGCGCTGCGCGAACAGTCGCGCAGGCGGCCAGGGCGCCGCGAGCTCGAACCGCAGGTCGTGGAGGCACTCCAGCGCGCCGGCCTCTACGAGGAGGTCCGCGACAACCTGGGCGCGCCCGCCCTGCGCCTCTCCGGCGGCCAGCAGCAGCGCCTGTGCATCGCGCGCGCGATCGCGCCGCGCCCGGAGGTCCTGCTGATGGACGAGCCCTGCAGCGCGCTCGACCCGATCTCGACGAACACGATCGAGAAGCTGATCGGCGAGTTGCGCCGCGACCTCGCCGTCGTCGTCGTCACCCACAACCTCGCCCAGGCGCACCGCATCGCCGACAAGGTCGCGTTCATGTACCTCGGCGACCTGATCGAGTACGGCAGCACCGCCCAGGTGTTCGACGAGCCGCGCGCGACCCGCACCCGCGATTACGTCAGCGGCGCCTTCGGCTGACCGGAGCGAGAAGCCCATGAGCCTCATCCCCGTTCCCAGCGAAGAGCAGCAGCCCGAGACGACCTGCGCGAACTGCGACGCGCCGCTGGTCGCCGACCAGCGCTACTGCCTGAGCTGCGGTCGTCCGGTCTCGCCCGTGCGGCTGGCGTTCCTCGACGTGCTGACGCCGTCCTCGCCGCCGCCGCCCCCGGCGGGCGCGCTGCCCGCCGCCTGGGCGCCCGGCGGCTTCGAGCTGACCCCCTCGGGCTACGTGCCCGTCCAGCAGCAGGGCGCCGCGGGCTGGCTGCGCCGCAACTCAGGGCTGATGGGTCTGCTGATCGTGCTCGCGCTGTTCCTGCTCGCCGGGCTGCTCGTGGGGCACTGGGTCAGCCAGAGCAAGACGCCGGCCAACCAGACGGTGAAAATCGAAGGCCTGTCCGGGCTCGGCGCCGTCGGTGCAGCGAGCACGGGCGCGGCCTCCACGACCCCGAGCAGCGAACCGTCGACGCCGGCCCACTCGAAAGCCAGCGCGGCGGAAAGCAAGAAAGACGAAGAAATCGGCAAGCACGAAACGGCCAAGGAAAAGGCCCCGCCGGCGGCGCCCAAGCCCGTGAGCAAAGCGAAGGTCCAGAAACTCACGCAGAGCACCGGCAAAAAGCACCAGGAAGAAATCAACGCGCTCGGCGCGCAGCCGATCGAAACGGGCTGATCGTGGCGTCCGCGAACGGCAGCCAGGAGAAGCCGGGCGAGGTCGCGACGGGCGTGTTGCTCCCAGTGGGGGGCATCGCCGCCGAGGCGAACGGCCCGGCCGGATCGATGCAACAGCTGCGCCGATGCCGCCGCGAGCTCGCCGAACGGGTCGCGGAGCTGACGTGGGACCTCGGCGGCCTCGCCTACGAGATGGCGATCCGCGACCACTACCGGCTCGACGTGATCGCCCGCAAAGCGGCCGAGCTCCAGCAGGCCGACGCCGAGCTCGACGAGGTCCAGCGCCTGCTGGCCGGCGCCGAGGCGGGCATCCACGGCCAGTGCCGCTCGTGCGGCGCGGTGCACAGCCGCGGCGCCGCGTTCTGCTGGCACTGCGGCGCCTCGCTCCTGGAAGAGGCGCGTCCAGCCGTGCTCTCCGACCCGCAGTAGGTTCGTCCAACGCCCCGACGAGCACCCCGGCCGGCGGTCTACAGTTGGCCGCGTGAGAGGCCACCACCCTCGCGCCGCGGCGGCGCTCCCGCTCGCCGTCGCGCTTCTCGCGGTGCTCGCCTTCCCGTTGCCGGCGGGCGCGAACGCGCGGCACCGCCACACGCTGCGCACGGCCGCCGCGGGCGGCTGCCCGGTCTTCCCGGCCGACAACCCGATCAACGAGGAAGTGGCGACGCTCCCCGAGAGCCCGAACTCGCAGGCCTACGTCGAAAGCATCGGCCTCGAAGCGCACCTGCACCCCGACTTCGGCAACAACCCCTCCTACGGGATCCCCTTCGAGGTCGTCGGTCCCGAACAGCCGAAGGTGCCGATCAAGTTCACCGCCTACGGCAGCGAATCCGATCCGGGCCCCTACCCGATCCCGCCGGGGGCCGCGATCGAGGGCGGCGGCAAGCGCGGCCACGGCGACAAGCACGTGCTCGTCGTCCAGGAAGGGTCGTGCATGCTCTACGAGCTGTACAAAGCGTCGCGCCACGGCGCGGGCTGGAAGGCGGCGTCGGGCGCGGTCTTCAACCTGCGCAGCAACGCGCTGCGGCCCGAAGGGTGGACCTCGGCCGACGCGGCGGGGCTGCCGATCTTCCCGCTGCTCGTCCGCTACCAGGAGGTGGCGGAAGGCGCGATCGAACACGCCTTGCGCGTCACCGTGCCCCGCACCCAGAAGGGCTACATTCACCCGGCGACGCATTACGCCTCGAGCAGCACCGACCCGGCTCTGCCGCCGATGGGCCTGCGGCTGCGCCTGAAGGCCGGGTACGACACCTCCGGCTTCAGCGGCCAGGCGCTCGTGATCCTGCAGGCGCTGAAGCGCTACGGCCTGATCGTCGCCGACAACGGCTCGCCCTGGTACGTCACCGGCGCGCCCTCACCCGGCTGGATCGAAGCGAGCATCAACACGCTCAAGCAGGTCCCGGGCTCGGCGTTCGAAGCCGTCGAAACCGGCCCGGTCATCCACTAGCCGCGCCGCTTGGCGGCGCGGGGGCGGCCGCGAGTTCCCCTACTGGTGGCTCGGCTCGGCCGGCGCCTGGGCGGGCTGCTGAGCCGCGGCAGGCGGCTGCGCCGGGGCAGCCTGCTGGGTCTGCTGCGGCGGGACCGGCTGCTGGGCGGGCTGGGCCTCGTTCAAGGCCGGCGGCTGTTTGGCCTCGCCGCTGATCGAGTCCTTGAACTCCCGCATGCCGGAGCCGAGCGAGCGGCCGATCTCGGGCAGACGCTTCGCGCCGAAGACCAGCAGCAGGATCACGACCAGGAAGGCGATGTGAAGTGGGTTGTCAAGTCCCATCGGGATCAGTCTAGGTCATTCGCGGGCGAGCAAGAGCGATGAGAGGACGATCCCGCGGCCGGCTCCTCGGGCCGCTCGCCGAGCGTGCGCCTGACGAGCTGCGCGGCGACGATCACCATCAGCGCCGCGAACGCGTCGCGCAGCACGCTCCCCGAGAGCTGGTTCGCGAGCGCGACGCCGCCGGCCGCGCCGGCGAGCGAGAGCAGCCCGAGCACGAGCGCGTCGCGGCGGCAGACGTTTCCGTAGCTGTCCTGGCGCAGCGTGCCGACGAGCGCGACCGGCACGATCGCGAGCAGCGACGTCGCCTCGGCGTGGTGCTGGTCCAGGCCCAGGAAGAACACGAGCCCCGGCACGAACAGCACGCCGCCGCCGACGCCGAGCAGGCCCGCGATCACGCCGCCGGCGAGGCCGACGGCGATCGCCCCGATCACCTGAGCACCAGCTCGACGGCGCTTCCGACGAGCACGGCTGCGAACAGGAGGGAGATCGTCCGGCCGGGCACGCGCTGTGCCAGCCAGGTGCCCGCGAGCACGCCGCCTATCGCCGGGATCCCGACCAGCGCCGCGTCGCCGGCGTCGACGTTGCCGTACAGCCCCTGGACGCCGGCGGCGAAGGCCGCTATGAACGCGATCGCCGCCAGCGACGTGGCCGTCGCCATGCGCTCCTCGTAGCCGAGCCAGATCACGAGCAGCGGCACGATCACGGTGCCGCCTCCGACCCCGAACAGGCCGCTGAAGAGGCCCGCGAGCGTGCCGATCGCGGCAAGCTTGAGAACGCGCGCGTCGCGCCCGGGAGAGGGTGGGCGGGTAGTTGCACGAGTGGACGGTGTGGGCGGGGTGGGCGGGCCCATTTCAAGCGCGGCATACTAGACCCGTGTCGCCAGCCGCAACGCTCGTGGAGGCGCTAACGCCGATCCGCTCCGAGCCCGACCGCGCGGCGATCCTGCTCGACATCGACGGGACGCTCGCGCCGATCGTCCGGCACGCCGACGACGCGCATGTCCCCGAGGCGACGCGGGCCGTCCTGATCGAGGTCTCGCGCCGCTACCACGTGGTCGGCTGCGTCAGCGGGCGGCGCGCCGCGACGGCCCGCCAGATCGTCGCGATCGGGACGATCACCTACATCGGCAATCATGGCGGTGAGCTGCTCCGCCCCGGCGCGACGCGCCCCGAAGTCGACCCCGAGCTCGAGGCGTGGGCGGACCGCGTCAGGCAGTTCGCCGACCGTGAGAGCACGCCCGAGCGCCAGCGCCTGCGGGTGCGCCGCGAGGACAAGGGCGCGATCGCCGCCTTCCACTGGCGCGGCGCGCCCGACGAGGAGGCGGCCGAGCGCGCCGTCCGCGAGATCGCGGCCGACGCCGAGCGCGAGGGCCTCGTGGTGCACTGGGGGCGCAAGGTGCTGGAGGTGCGCCCGCCGGTCGAGTTCGACAAGGGCCTCGGCATCCAGGCGCTGCTGAACGGTGGGGACGTGCTCGTCGCCGTCTACGTCGGCGACGACACGACGGACCTGGACGCCTTCCACGGCCTGCGACGGATGGCGGAGTCCGGCGAGCTCGAGACAGCGCTGTGCGTGGCCGTGCGCTCCGACGAAGCCCCGCCGGAGCTCGCGCGCGAGGCCGACCTCACCGTCGACGGGCCAGGAGGGGTGCGGGGGCTCCTCGAGGCGCTGCTGTAGCGGCGTGCGCTTCGTCGACTTCCTCAGGACGACCGTGCTGCTGAGCGCCGGCGCCGCGACCGCGCTGGCGATCGTCACGGTGCTCGCCGGAGCGGCGTCCTCCGACCAGACGCTCGTGCTGATCGCGGCCGGGTGGTGGCTGGTGGCGAGCGTGATCGGACTGCGCGCCGGCCGGCGCGCCGCGACGAGCCCGCCGATCGCACGGCTGCTCGCGACCGCCAAGGCCAGCACGTCGCTGCCCGAGCAGCACCCGAGCGCGATCCTGCTCAACAGGCTGTGGCCGCTGCTCGTCTTCACGCTGCTGGCCGGCGGGCTCGCGTTCCTGGCGCCGCAGGTGCCGGGCATCGCGGCGGGGTTCGCGATCATCTGGTCGCTCGCCTGGCGCCGCCAGGACGGCGCCGTTGCGGCGATCGAGGAGCGCGATGGAGCGAGCTTCTACGTGCGCAAAACCTCGCCGCTGCGCCCGATGGCGCTGCTGCGCACGCCCGGCTTCAAGTCCAGCCGGGCCGAGAACGTCAACGGGGCCGTGACCTGAGATGAAAGCCGAGGGCGGCGCGGGCCGCGCCGGCCGGCTCGATGTCCTGGTTGTATCGCTGGCATCGACCACCGGCCTGCGCGAAGCCGATGAGGAGCTCGCGGCTTCGCTGCGGCGGGCGGGGGCGAGCGTGGAGCTCGCGGTGGCCGAACGCCCCCCCGAGGTCCGCACGCTGGCGCTGACCGACCTGCTGTGGGCGCGCGCGGCCCGGTCGGCAGCCCAGGCCGCGCTGCGCCGCGCCGAGCCCCAGGCGGTCATCTACTCGACCACGACCGCGGCGCTGCTGTGGCCGCGCCCGGGCGCGATCCGCTTCGATGCGACTGCCGCGGGCAACCGCCCGGCGCGCCACGGGCTGTGGCAGCGCCCGCTCGAGCGCCGTCGCCTTGCGCGCTCGCCCCTGCTGCTGCCGCTGAGCGCCGGCGCCCTCGCGGAGGCCGGTCCGCGCCTCGCCTCCGCCGCCGAGCGCGCGCTCGTCGTGCCGCTGCCGGTCGATCCCTCCGGCCCGCCGGCGGCCGTTCGCGACATCGCCGCGATCACCTACGCCGGGAACCCACGCAAGAAGGGCCTCGACCGCGTGCTGGCGGCGTGGCGCTCGGTGCGGGAAGAGGGCGTCGCGGACGGAGGCGAGCTCCTCGTCGCCGGCGCCGGCGCGGACGAGTTGCGCGCGGCGGGCATCGACCTCGAGCGCGAGCCGGGCGTGAGAGACGCCGGGCGGCTGGCGCAGTCGGAGTACCGCGCGCTGCTGCGCCGCGCGCGCGTGTTCGTGACCGCGCCTCGGCGCGAGGACTACGGACAGGCCCAGCTCGAGGCGCTCGCGGACGGCTGCCTGCTGGCGAGCACGCCGGCGCCCGGCCCCTATGCGGCGCTGCCGATCGCGCGGCGGCTCGACGAGCGCCTCGTCGACGCTGACCTGCCGGCGGCGCTGGCGGCAGCGCTCGGCCGTCGCGACAGCGCCGGCTACGCCGAGCGGGCGCTTCGCGAACTGGCTCCGATGCGCGGCGAGGCCGTGCAGCGGCTGGTCGCGCAGGAGCTGCTGCCCCGCCTGGGCGCGCCGGCGGCCTAGCCGGCAGGCGCAGGCAGCCTGGCGGCTCGCACGGGTGTCGCTGCGGCGGCGCGGCGGCCCTGCGCCCTATCCGGCAGGCGCAGGCTGCCTGGCGGCTCGCAAGGGTGCCGCTGCGGCGGCGCGGCGGCCCTGCGCCCTATCCGGCAGGCGCAGGCTGCCTGGCGGCTCGCACGGGTGCCGCTGCGCCAGCCGGGGGCGCTCGCGCCTAATCGTCTCGTCGCAGCTGCGCCCACGGCCGCGTGTTCGCGACCTGCTCTGCGCTCAGCCACGCGCGCCGCGCCGTCGCGACGCCCCAGCGCATGTTCTGCAGGGTGCCCGTGCGGTGGGCATCGGAGTCGATCACGATCCACACCCCGGCGCGCGCGGCCGCGCGCGCATGCACGTCGGCGAGGTCGCGGCGGTCGGGGTTGCCGTTGATCTCGAGCATCGTGCCCGTCCGCGCGGCGGCGGCGAACACCGCATCGAGGTCGATGGCGTAGGGCGCACGGCCCTCGATCTTGCGCCCCGTCGGGTGGCCGATCGCGCGCACGAGCGGATGCTCGATCGCGGCGATCATGCGCTCGGTCATTGCCTGCTCGCCCGCGCCGAAGGCGGTGTGCACGCTCGCGATCACCCAGTCGAGCCGGGCCAGCAGCTCGTCGTCGTAGTCGAGCGAGCCATCGGGAAGGATGTTGACCTCGGTGCCGGCCAAGAGCTCGATGCCATCGAGCCGCTCGTCGGCCTCGGCGATGAGCTCGATCTGGCGTTCGAGCTGCTCGGGCGAGACCGCGTTGCCGAACCCGTGGCTCGCGGAATGGTCGGTGATCGCGAGGTACTCGTAGCCGAGCTCGCGCGCCGCGCGCCCCATCTCTTCGATCGTGTACCGGCCGTCGGAGGCGATCGTGTGGCTGTGCAGGTCGCCGCGGATGTCGCCGAGCTCGATCAGCCGGGACAGCCCGCCCTCCCGCGCCGCCGCCTCCAGCTCGCCGCGATCCTCGCGGAGCTCGGGCTCGATGTATGCGAGCCCGAGGCGCTCATAGACCTGCTGCTCGGTCGCGCAGGGGACCGGCTCGCCCCCCTCACGGTCGTCGAGGATGCCGTACTCGGAGACGTGCAGGCCGCGCCTGACGGCGGCCTCGCGCAGGGCTGCGTTGTGGGCGCCCGAGCCCGTGAAGTGCTGCAGCAGGCTGCCGAGCTGGGCGGGCGAACCGATCCGCAGGTCCACTCCGATCCCGGCGTGCGTGCGGGCGCGCGCACCGGCGCCGCCCGAGGAGCTGACGTGCTCGATCTCCTCGAGCGCCGCGAGCCGTTCGACCAGCGCCGGAGGGTCGGAGGTGACGGCGACAATGTCGATGTCCTTGACGGAGTCCGCGCAGCGGCGGATCGAGCCGGCGAGCTGCACGTGGAGCCCGGGCGCGGCCGGCTCGCGCACGAGGCCCGCGACGATCGCGTCGCCGATCTCGCGGGCGCGCGGCAGCAGCACGCGGCCCGAGCGCTCGGGCGGCTCCGCTTCGGCTCTGGCGAGCCCGCTCAGGACGCTCTGCTCGAACTTCGGGCCGAGGCCCTTGACGGTGCGAAGCCGCTGGCCCTCAGCGGCCGTGCGCAGCGCCTCCAGCGAATCGACGCCGAGCTCGGAGTACAGCAAGCGTGCGCGCTTCGGCCCGAGTCCCGGCAGCCGCGTGAGGGCGAGGAGGCCGGCCGGGAACCTCGCGCGGAGCTTCTCGGTGGCGGGGATCGAGCCGGTCTCGGTGAGCGCCACGATCTTTTCCTGCAGCGTGTTGCCGATGCCAGGCAGCTCGGTGGCGCGGCCCTGGAGGGCGAGCGAGGCGACAGACGCCGACGCGTCGCGTACCGCTTTGGCCGCGGTGCGGTAGGCGGCGACGCGGTAGGCGATCGCTCCATCGAGCTCGTACAGGTCGCCGAGTTCAGACAGGGCGTCGGCGATCTCGGCGTTGCTCGGAGCCGCCCGCCCGGCCTTCCCCGCGGGCGGCTTCGCTTTCGTGGCCCTCGCGCTCGGCACCCGACCAGCCTAGGACGAGAGGGCCCTTCGCGTCGCTCGAAAGACCGGCCAGGGGGCGAGGGTGCAGTCTTGCCGACGCTCTAGGGTACGCAGCCGTGTCCGGCGAGCCGTGGCTGATCCTCCCCACCTACAACGAGGCCGAGAACATCGAGGCGATCATGAACGCCTCGGCTACGGTGCTCGCCGCGGCCGCGCCCGAGGGCTTCCGCATCCTGGTCGTCGACGACGGGTCGCCTGACGGCACCGGGCGGCTGGCCGACGCGATGGCAGAGCGCCACGAGTGGGCGCGGGTCCTGCACCGCACCGAGAAGGGCGGCATCGGTCCGGCGTACCTGGCGGGCTTCGATCACGCACTGCGCGAAGGCGCTGGCTACGTGATGGAGATGGACTCCGACTTCTCCCACGACCCCGCGGACCTCGCGCGGCTGCTGGATGCGGCGCGCACGGACGCCGACCTCGCGCTCGGCTCGCGCTACGTGCCTGGCGGCGGCGTCACCGACTGGGGGCTGCTACGCCGGTTCATCAGCGAGGGCGGCTCGACCTACGCGCGGATCATCCTCGGGCTGAAGGTTCGCGACCTCACGGGAGGCTTCAAGTGCTTCCGGCGCGAAGTGCTCGAAGCGATCGATTTCAAGACGGTGCGCTCGCGCGGCTACGCCTTCCAGGTCGAGTTGACCTACCGGACGGTCCAGAACGGCTTTCGCGTCGTGGAGGTGCCGATCACCTTCCGTGACCGCGAGCACGGGCAGAGCAAGATGCACTGGCGGATCGCCGCCGAGGCGATGTGGCTCGTGCCGATGCTCCGTTTCGGCTGAACCCCGCTCGCGGGGCGCTTCAGTTTGGGTCGGGCGCCGCCGATGCAGGTATGAGAGATGGATTCGTCTGCGTACGCCTTCGCCCATGGCGTCAAGCACACCCGCGCGACGCTCGAGGCGTGGCAGCCCCATCCCTGGCGGGTCGTCGGGCGGTGGGCGGCGGGGTCGGCGGTGGCGGCTGCGGGGCTGCTCGCAGCCGTGTGGCTGATCGCCTCGCTCGACTCGGGCTACACGCGCATCTTCCAGCTCCAGCCCCCGTTCGCCGTCGGCGACGACGGCGACGTCCTTCGCGTGCTGCGCAACAACTTCCTGGTGCTCGCGCTGCACGCGATGGCCTGCGTTGCGGGTTTCATCGCCGGCGCGTCGCTGCCGATGCAGGCGGAGCACCACCAGGGTCTCTCGCGGTGGCTGCACGAGCACGGCGGGCGGATCGCGATCGCCTTCGTCGTGTGCGCGACGACGTTCTCGCTGAGCGCGCAGGCCTACCTGATCGGCCACACGCTCGCGGGCATCTCGAACTTCCTGCACGTCTCGCCCGGCCTGCTTCTGCTCGGCGTGCTGCCGCACGCGATCCCCGAGCTGGTGGCCCTGTTCCTGCCGCTCGCGGCGTGGATCATCGCCAGCCGGCGCGGGGAGTGGGACCAGCTGCTCGCGGCGACGCTCGTGACGGTGCTGATCGCGGTGCCGCTGCTCGTCGCCTCGGCCTTCGTCGAGGTCTACGTCTCGCCGCACCTGTTCGTCGCGCTGACGCACATCCAACCGCCGGTCGTGCGCGTCTTCGAGGGGTGGCGGGTGATCATCCGCTGAGAATCGCTGTCGCGGCATAATCGCGGCGTGGCCTACGACGAGGATCTAGCCAACGGCATCCGCGAGTCGCTCGCCGCCGAGCCGGGGGTGGTCGAGAAGAAGATGTTCGGCGGGCTCGCCTTCCTCGTCGGCGGCAACATGGCCGTGAGCGCGGCCGGCCAGGGCGGCCTGCTGCTGCGCTGTGACCCGGCGGCAACCGAGGCACTGGTCTCCGAGCCCCACGCGGCGCGTTTCGAGATGCGGGGGAGGTCGATGGACGGCTGGCTGCGGATCGCGCCGGAGGGCGTGACGAAGCAGCCCGACCTCGACCGCTGGGTCTCGGTCGGTGTGGCGTACGCCCGTTCGCTGCCGGCGAAGGGGGAGTGAGGTGTCCCCCCGGACCGGGGTCCTTCATTTTGTATAGTGGGTCGTGACCACCGAGCGAAGAGGAGACGCGATGGCAGGCAACCTTCCCCAGATCACCGACAACAACTTCGACGCCGAGGTGCTCGAGGCCGAGAAGCCCGTGCTCGTCGACTTCTGGGCGCCGTGGTGCGGGCCGTGCCGCGTGGTCGCCCCCGTGTTGGAGGAGATCCAGTCCGAGCGCGAGGACCTGAAGATCGTCAAGCTCGACATCGACGAGAACCCGCAGACGGCGGCTCGCTTCCAGGTGCTGTCGATCCCGACGATGATCCTCTTCAAGGGCGGCCAGCCGGTGAAGACGGTGATCGGGGCCTACCCGAAGAAGCGCCTCGAGCAGGAGCTCGAGCCGGCGCTCACCGCCGCCTAGGCGCGCCTGATCCCGATCGCGAGCGACTGATCTTCGATCGTCGCCCGCTCGCAGTAGGGCGCATCCGAAGGAGCCGCGCCGTCCTGGGCGCCGATGCGGGCCGCCACGGCGAGCGTCTCTTCTGAGAGGTATTCGCGGTTGGCGCTCGCAGCCTCGACCAGCACGGGGTCGCCGTCGAGATCGAGCTCGATGCGGTCCTCGACGGCCAGTCCCGCGTTCTTGCGCGCGTTCTGGACCGCGTGGACGACCTCGCGACCGCGGCCGGCCTCGCGCAGCGCCTCGTCGATCTCGAGATCGAGGGCGACCGCGTGTGTGCCTTCGCGCTCGACCGCATAGCCCTCCGGCGGGCGGAGCGTCAGGATCAGATCCTCGGCGGAGAGCGAGTGGTCGCGTCCGGCGATCGAGATGCCCACCGTTTCGCCGTCGCGCAGCGCTTCGGCCACGTGCCCGGCATCCAGCGCGGCGATCGCTCCGGCGGCGAGCGGCATCTCGGCGCCGAAGACCGGCCCGAGGCTGCGGTAGTTGGCCTTGATCTCATAGCTGCCCAGCTCGTCGGCGGCCGCGACGAAGCGCAGCCGGGCGACGTTCAGCTCCTCGCGGACGATCTCGCCCAGCCGCTCGATCGCCTCCCGCTCGCGTCCCGCGGCGACGACCACCGCCTCGCCGAGCGGCTGGCGGACCTTGATCTTCGCCTTGCCGCGCGCGCCGAGGCCGAGCCGCACGGCCTCACGCGCCATCTCCATGTCCGCTTCGAGATCGGGGTCGCGCGGGCCGATCTGCTCCGCCGTGGGGAAGTCGCAGAGGTGGACGCTCGCAAGCTCGCCGTCGAGGTTGTCGTAGATCTCATCCGCGATGAACGGGCAGAAGGGCGCCAGCAGCTTCACGGTCGCCAGCAGGCAGCTGCGAAGCGTCTGGAACGCAGCCGGGTCGCCTTCCCAGAAGCGCCGCCGCGAGCGGCGCACGTACCAGTTGGAGAGCTCGTCGAGGAGCTCCGCGATCGCGCGGCCCGCGGTCGTGGCGTCGTAGTCCTCCAGGCGCTCGGCGACGAGCTCGGCCGTCGCCGCCGTGCGCGAGATCGCCCAGCGGTCGAGGTCATCGGCCGGCACGCCCTCCGCAGCTACGTTCGAGAGGTCCGTCGCCGCCGCGCGCGCGTACAGCGCGTAGAAGTAGTAGGTCGACCATAGCTGCTTGAGGAACAGCCGCACGCCCTCGCCGATCGTCTCGACTGAGAACCGGTAGCCGTCCCACGGCTGCTTGGAGGTGAAGAAGTACCACCGAAACGCGTCGGCCCCGAAGCGGTCCAGTACCTCCCACGGCTCGATCGCGTTGCCACGCGACTTGGACATCTTCTGGCCCTGCTCGTCGAGGATCAGCCCCAGGCAGACGACGTTCCGGTACGGAGCGGGCTTGCCGAGCAGGGTCGCGATCGCGAGCAGCGAGTAGAACCACCCGCGCGTCTGATCCTGTGCCTCGCAGATGAAGTCGGCGGGATACGCGGACTCGAAGGTGTCGGCGTGCTCGAAGGGGTAGTGGTTCTGCGCGAAGGGCATCGAGCCCGAGTCGAACCACACGTCGATCACCTCGGGCACGCGCCGCATCGGCTCCTCGCAGCCGGCCTCGGTGCAGGCGAAGGTGACACCGTCCACGAACGGGCGATGGTGGTCGGAGAGGGCATCGCCCGAGCGCTCGGCGAGCTCGGCGAACGACGAGACGAGGTGGACGTGCCCGCTCTCGCAGCGCCACACCGGCAAGGGGGTCCCCCAGTAACGCTCGCGCGAGAGCGCCCAGTCGACGTTGTTGCGCAGCCAGTCGCCGAAGCGGCCCTCCTTGACGTGCGGCGGGTACCAGTGCACGGTCTCGTTCGACGCGAGCAGCTCGTCGCGAAGCTGCGAGGTCGCGATGTACCACGACGGTTTCGCGTAGTAGATCAGCGGGTTCTCCGAGCGCCAGCAGTGCGGGTAGGAGTGCTCGTACTCCTCGGCCCGCAGCAGCATGCCCTCGCGGTCGAGCTCGTCGATCAGCTCCTGGGTCACCTCTTCGTCTTTGACGTAGCGGCCCGCGTAGGGGCGGCCGCCGCGGGCGCGGACGCGCTCGTCGAACGTGCCGTCCGGCCGCACGGGGTTCAGCAGCGTGTCCGGGCGCGAGGGGTCGAAGATGCCCGCTTCGGCCGCGACGCGGTAGTCGTCCTCGCCGAAGGCGGGGGCGAGGTGGACGATGCCGGTGCCGTCGTCCGTCGTGACGAAGTCATCGGCGAGGACCGGGAACGCGCGGTGCGGGCCGAGGTCGAAGATCGGCCCCTCGTAGGAGGCGAAACGCTGGGTGAGCTCGCCGCCGCTGAAGCGCTCCTGCACCTGAGCGTGCTCGCCGAGCACGGCCGCGACGCGGTCCTCAGCGAGCACGTAGCGCTCCTCGCCGGCGGCGACCGTCACGTAGGACGCGCCGGGCGAGACGGCCAGTGCGACGTTGCCCGGCAGCGTCCACGGCGTCGTCGTCCAGACCAGCAGCCGCTCATCGCCGCCCGCCACCTTCAGCTTCAGGTACACGCTCGGATCGACCACGTCGCGGTAGCCGAGCGCGACCTCGTGCGAGGACAGCGTCGTCTCGCAGCGCGGGCAGTACGGGACGACCTTGCGCCCCTCATACAGCAGCCCGCGGGCGTGGATCTCCGAGAGCGCCCACCACACCGACTCGATGTAGCTCTCGTCAAGCGTGCGGTAGGCGTGCTCGAGGTCGATCCAGAAGCCGATCCGTTCGGTCAGGCGGTCCCAGTCGGCCAGGAACATGAACACCGATTCGCGGCAGCGCTCGTTGAAGCGCGCGATCCCGTACTCCTCGATCTCGGCCTTCGATTTGATCCCGAGCTGCCGTTCGACTGCGATCTCGACCGGCAGCCCGTGGCAGTCCCAGCCGCCCTTGCGCTCGACGCGACGGCCGCGCATCGTGTGAAAGCGCGGGTAGATGTCCTTGAACACCCGCGCGAGCACGTGATGAGAGCCGGGGGGGCCATTGGCGGTCGGTGGACCCTCGTAGAAGCCCCACCGCGGGGCGCCGTCGCGCGCGGCGAGCGAGGCCGCGAACACGTCGCGCTCGCGCCAGCGCTCCAGCACCTCGAGCTCCATCGCCGGCAGCTCGCGGCGCGGGTCGACCTCGCGGTCGGGGATCAGCGGGTGCTCGGCGCTCACGGCCGCGATTCTAGGTGCGATGGCCGTGGGCGGCTCAGCGTAGGACCGGCGCCTGGGCGAACAAGGGCGCGAGGCTGCCCGCACCCGGGTCGGCAGCGTGGGCGAGCAGCGGCAGCCCGAGCGCGCGCTCGATCGTCGCGAGCACGCCGTAGTGATCGAGCGGTTGCGCCGCGCGCGCGCCTCGCGCGACGCCCGGCCCGGCCACGATCGTGGCGATACGCCCCCCGTGGGCATCGCCGCAGCAGCCGGTGTCGAGCGTCCCCTCGTCCCAACTCAGCACGAGGAAGCCGCGCGGGCCGAGCTCGTGGATCACGGCCGGCATCGTGCGCGCCAGGAAACGGTCGGCCGTGGCGAGCGAGCAGTCGTGCCCGTCGTCGCACAGGTTCGGGCTGATGAACGAGTACGCCGGTAGCGTGCCGGCGCGCAGGTCGGCCGCAAGGGCGGTGAGCGGCACGATCCGCCGGCAGCGGGCGGGGTCCGAGACGACGTCGGTGTAGTAGGCGAACGGGTCGTGCTTCTTGGCATAGCCGCCCGCGCTCGCGCCGAGGAAGCACGGGTGGGGGAGGTCCTCCATGTACCCCTTCCACGACAGCCCGGCGGTTTCGAGCTGGTCGACGATGTTCGGCGCCGAGACGCTGCAGGAGGTGCAATCGGCTTCGATGCCGTGCGTGGAGCCGCTCGTGAGCGCGAGGTAGTTCGGAAGCGACGGGTGCGTGACGGCGTAGCTCGCGGTGGCGAGCCCGTAGCTGCTCGCGAGAGAGTTGATGTACGGGGCCAGGCCGCTGCCGATCACTTCGGGGTACTCGCGGTTCTCCAGCACCACCAAGACGATGTGGGAACGCGCGGAAGACGGGAGGCTCGCAGGCGGCCCGACGGCCAGCGGCCGGCCTGCGGTCGTGCTCCCGCATCCCGCCGCGAGCAGGGATGCGGCGAGAACGCCGGCGAGCACGGCGGCCAGACGACGGCCCCGCGACGGTGGTGGGACACTCATCGTCGAGTGATCGTCCCAAGTCAGGGCAGGTGAGGGCGCATGCCGGTCGCGAACGACCTCGATGAGGCGCGGCTGCGGCGGCTGGCGGAGCTCCGTGACTCCGGGCCGACGGTGCTCAGCCTGTACCTAAACCTCGACCCGGACCGCTTCGCGACGCCCCGCGCGCGGAGCTCGGAGATCGACTCCCTGCTCGACGCGGCCCACCGCGAGATCGAGAGCGAGGAGCGCCCGCACGAGCAGCTGACGGCGCTGCGCTCATCGCTCGAGCGCGCCCGCGAGATCCTCCAGCCCACGGATGCCGCCTGGGCGCAGGGCGCCCGGTCGGTCGCGCTGTTCCTGTCGGCGCCGCTCGAGCTCGAGGAGCTGCTGCGACTGGAACGCCCGGTGAGCGACCGCCACGCGATCGGCGACGTCCCGTTCATCGAGCCGCTGACGCAGGTGCCGCAGGAGAAGCGCGTGGTGATCGCGCTCGTCGACGAGCGCATCGCGCGCTTCATGCGTACCTCGCGCGACGGCCTACGTGAAGCGCTCACCGTGGACGACGAAGTCTGGGGTCGCCAGGAGACGGGCGGCTGGTCCCAGGCCCGCTACCAGCGTGGCCAGCACGAAGAAGTGCGCCAGCACATCCGCCACGTCGCGGACGTGCTCAAAGAAACGCAGCGCGTGGTGCCCTTCGACCAGCTCCTGATCGGCTGCCCGGAGTTCATGTGGAACGAGGTCATCGATGCCCTGCACCCGGAAGTCCGCCGCGTGCTTCACGAAGAGCGCCTCACGCTCGACGTGCCGGACGTCTCCGTCGCGGAAGTCGAGCGTGCCGTCGGTCCGGTGTTCGAGCAGGAGCGCGCCGAGCGCGAGGAGCAGGTCCTGGCCGAGTTGCGCGCGCACCTTGGCCGCGAGGACGGGCGCGCGGCCGCCGGCCTCGAGGCCGTGCTCTCGGCCGTGTTCGAACGGCGCGTCGCGACGCTGCTCTACGACGAGGACCTGCAGGCCGCGGGCGTGCGCTGCCCGCACGACGGCTGGCTCGGCCTGAGCGGTGAGCGATGCCCGTTCGACGGCACCGCCACCGAACCGCGCGAGTCGATCGTGGACGACGCCGTGCGGGCGGCGGTCGACGAGTCGGCGGAGATCCTGGCGCTGCGCGAGCGCCCCGAGCTCGGGCCGCTCGGCGGGATCGCGGCGACGCTGCGCTTCTGAGTGCGTCCGGCGCTCAGGCTTCGACGCCCGCGCCGCTGAGCCACTCGGAGACCGCCGGCGGCGGTCGCCCGTCGAACTCGGCGCGGGCCGCGAGCCGCAGCAGCTCGGCTGGTTCGGCGCCGATCTCCTCCGGGCGGACGGCGAGGTAGACGACCACCGAGCGAGCCATCGCGAGCGGACCCGATTCTTCCCAGTCCGGGTCGATCCGCCCCAGCGCCTCGTCGACCGTCAGCGCGACGTCCTCGCTCGCTCCCACCGTCTCGTCGGCGTCCTCGAAGCGCGCGAGCAGCTCGTCCAGCTCGGGCTCGGGCGCGCCGAGCTCGGTGACCTCCACGGCGCGGTGGACGAGGAGCGAGAGCGTCGGCGGGGCGGGGTCGGCGGCCATGGCGGGCATGTTCCCGCGAGCGCGCGGCGCCAATCGCCGATCGCGCGGGCGGGCCTACGATTGCAGCGTGCGGCTGCGGCTCTACCACCATGGCGACGGCGCCCGCGTGGCCTACCGCGAGGCCGGCACCGGGCCGCCGCTGGCGCTGCTGCACTCAGGTCTGCTTTCCCACAAGGAGTGGGAACCCGCCGTCGAGCAGCTCGCCGACCGCTTCCGCGTCGTGCTGCCCGACCTGCCGCTGCACGGCGACTCCGAGCAGCGCCCGCGTCACCCTTACACGCTCGACTGGTTCGCGGACGTGATCGCCGGATTCAGCGACGAGGTGCTCGGCCCGCGGCCGCTGCTCGCAGGCCACGACGCGGGCGCCGAGATCCTGCTCCGTGCGATCGAGCTCGGGCGCATCTCCCCAGAGCGCCTCGTGCTGATGCCGAACCGCATGCACGTGCCGCCGGCGCGCGGCGGCCGGCGCGCCGCCATCCAGAGCGCGGCGCGCCTGGCCGCGGTGCCCGGGCTGGACGTGACGCTCTCCTACGCGGCCGCGGCCGCGTTCAGGCCGCAGCGCGGTATCGCGCTGAGCGCGCGCGGGAACCCGGCTGCCGCGGATCTGTTCCGCCACGCCTTTGCCGACGTGCCCGGGAACTCGAGCCTCGCACGCTCGTGGTCGCGCGCGGCGCGAGGCTGGCCGCGCGGGGCCCAGCGCCAGCTCCTCGATCTCTACCCCCGGCTGCACATGCCGGTGCTGCTGCTCTGGGCCGACGCCGACCGGATGCACCCGCTGGCAGGCGCCGAAGAGGCGCTCGGGCTGCTGCCGCACGGCCAGCTTCGCGTGCTGCCGAGCACCGGCTTCCTGATGGCCTACGACGACCCCGTCGGTCTCGCCCGCGAGCTCGCTGCCTTCTGCGGCTGACCGCGGTGGACGGATAGGGTTCCTGGCTCCCGACCAGGAGCGACGATGCCGAACGAAAAGCAGCTGTGGGGCGGCGAGACGAGCAAGGCCGTCGAGAACTTCCCGATCTCGGGCGAGACCGTCCCGGTCGAGGTGATCCACTGGCTGGCGCGCCTGAAGGGCGCGGCCGCCGCCGTCAACGGCGAACTCGGCTTGCTCGGAAAGGGCAAGGCACGCGCGATCGAGCGTGCTGCCGCGGAGGTCGCGTCCGGCTCCTACGACGGGCAGTTCCCGATCGACGTCTTCCAGACCGGGTCGGGCACCTCGACCAACATGAACGCCAACGAGGTCATCGCCACGCTCGCGGGCGCCGGCGTGCATCCCAACGACCACGTCAACTACGGCCAGTCCTCGAACGACGTGTTCCCCTCGGCCGTGCACCTCGCCGCGCTCGACGTCGCCCAGAACGAGCTGCTGCCGGCGCTCAAGCAGCTCGAACGCTCCTTCGCCCGCAAGGCCAGGGCCTTCCGGAGCATCGTCAAGTCCGGCCGCACGCACCTGATGGACGCGGTCCCGGTGACGCTCGGGCAGGAGTTCAGCGGGTACGCGGCCCAGATCGCCCTCGGCATCGAGCGGGTGCAGGCCGCGCTCGTGCACGTCGGGCAGATCCCGCTGGGCGGCACCGCGACCGGCACGGGACTGAACACGCACCCGCGTTTCGCCGAGCGCGTCCGCACGCGGCTGCGGAAGGAATCGGGCCTCAAGCAGATCGCCGCGCCGCTCGACCCGTTCGAGGCGCAGGCCAACCGCGACGCGCTCGTCGAGCTCTCGGGGGCGCTGAAGGTGATCGCCGTCTCGCTGAGCAAGATCGCGGGCGACCTGGCGCTGATGGGCTCGGGCCCGCGGGCCGGGATCGGCGAGCTGCTCCTGCCCGAGCTGCAGAAGGGCTCATCGATCATGCCCGGCAAGGTCAATCCGGTGATCCCCGAGGTAGTTCTCCAGGTCTCCGCCCAGGTGATCGGCAACGACACCGCGATCACGATCGGCGGCATGCAGGGGCAGTTCGAGCTCAACGTGCGGATCCCGCTGATCGCGCGCAACCTGCTGCAGTCACTGCGGCTGCTCAGCACGACCTCGGTCGCCTTCGCCGAGAAGGCGGTCGACGGCATCGAGCCCAATCGCGCCGGCGCAGCCGCCTCCGCCGGCGCCACGCTGGCGGTCGCGACCGCCCTGAACGGGGCGATCGGCTACGACCGCGCGGCCGAGATCGTCAAAGAGGCGACGGCCTCGGGACGGCCGCTGCGAGAGGTCGCGCTCGCCGCGGGCGTCGACGCGAAGCTCTACGACGAAACGGTCGACCTGCGCAAGATCGCGGCCGGGAACAAGCCCGGCTGAGGGCTCAGCCGGGCGGGAGCGCGTTGTAGAGGCCGGCGACGGCGGCGGCCGCCGGCTTCGCCGTGCCGGAGTAGGTGTAGAGCCCCTTCTGATTGAGCCCTTCGATCAGCCGCAGGTGCTTGATGACTTTGTGGATCGAGCCGCCGCTGAACGTCGGCGTCAGCGGGTAGTCGCGCAGCACCCACACGAACATCGCGCTGAGCCCGGGGTCGGCGGCGTACACCTGGATGTGGTTCTTCAGAAGCGCCGCCTGGAAGGCGTAGCTGCCGGGCGCACCGGGCCGGTTGAGCGTGTTCGATTCGGCGCCGAACTCGCTGATCACGAGCACCTTGCCCGGGAACGTGCGTGCCATGCTCGCGAGCCGCGCGCGCATCCGTGCCGCCAGCTGCGCGGGCCTGTCCGCGGGCGCTTCGTACCAGCCCGTGTAGTCGGTCTCGGCGACCGCGTCGACTTCGGAGTAGAGCGGACCGGCCTGCTTCGGGGGATCGCGGCCCCAGACGTCGACGGCGACGAGTCGATCGGGGTCGTGCGCGTGGAGCCAGCGGGTCGAGTCGCGCACGTAGCGGACCTCGGCCTGGTCGCGGCCGTTGCGGGCGATCTCGTCGACCAGGTTCCAGGCGAAGATCGACGGATGCAGAGCCGCGGCAGCGGCGGTCGTGCGCACCTGCTGCTCGGCTTCGGCCTCCAGGCGCGGGGTCTTCGAGTACCACGCGCCCGCGCCTTCGACCGGCCCGACGCCCTGCCAGACGAGCAGGCCCGCCGCATCGAGCCGTTCGAGCAGCGCCGGGTCGAGCGGGTGCTGCGCGCGGACCGCGTTCGCCCCGATCGCCTTCAGCTCGGCGACGATCGCGTCCTGGTCGGCCGGCGTGAGCGCGTCGCCGTGCCCCGGCACGTCCTCCTGGATCGTCGCCCCGTGCAGGTGCAGGCGCTGGCCGTTCAGGAGCAGTTCCTGCCCGTGCCAGCTGATCTGGCGCAGTCCCACGCGTGCGGAGTAGCTGCTCTCGCCCGGCACGGCGAGCTCGAGCGTGTAGAGGTTCGGCGCCGCGGGCGACCACAGCGCCGGTTCGCGCACCGTCGCGGTCGCCGTCACGGTCGTGTTCGCTCCGGGCGCGAGCGCCACGGGGGCGAAGGAGAGCGGGATCGTGCGCCCGGGGCCGGCGAGCGAGCCTTCGGGGACGATCGTCCGTGCCCGTCCGTAGTTGCGCACCTGCACCCCGACCTTGACCAGCGCCTGTCCTGCCCCGAGCGTGGTCTGGATCGTCGGCGCGAGCAGTTCGCTCGGGCCGAGCGGCCGCACGTCGACCTCGCCGTCGAGCCCGCCCCAGTTGAACCACGTGCGGTGGAAGCCTTCTTCGGCCTGCCGCTGCGGGAAGCGCCAGTCGACGCGCACCACGATCGTGTGCGCGCCGGCCGCGAGCGTCGGCTGGAAGGAGAACGGCAGGTACGAGCCGCGGTGCGCGCCGACGCGGCGGCCGTCCACGAACACTTCGGCTTTGTAGTTGGCCGAGTAGAACGAGAGCGCATAGCGTCCCGCCGCCGGGGCCGTGAAGCTGGTGCGGTACCAGGCCACCGAGCCGAGGTAGTTGCGCCCCCCGGCGCGCCCGCTGTAGGGGGTCGGGTTGACGACGTTGGGCACGGTCACGGTCGTGCCTGAGAAGCGGCCTCGCGCCCACCCCTTCCGTACTCCGGCGTTCGCGGGGTCTCGGCGCAGCACCCACTGCGTCAGCGGGGTCCGTCCGCCCGGGCCTTCGAAGATCAGCGACTGGCGCGGGGGCGCTTCCGCGGACGCTGCGGCCGTCGCGGCGAGCGCCACGTAGAAGAGGAGCGGACACAGGCACGCGATCAACAGCGGGCGTGCCGACTTGGCGAAATGGTGGGACACGATGTCTCGGAGGCCGGCCATCGGCTGGGGTTTCTCCCGGCGCGCCCGGTTCTCCTGCACTAACAGCCGCAACTGTCGATCAGAGCGGCGCCGGCTCGGTCGTCTGCGCGGCGGGATCGCCGGCGCGCTCCAGCAGGCCCTCGAGCACCACCAGGGCGCCCGCCTTCGACAGCGGCTCGTTGAGGTTGCCGCACTTCGGCGACTGCACGCACGAGGGACAGCCGTGCTCGCAAGTGCAGCCCGCGATCAGGCGCCGCGCATCCTCGCACAGCTCCTCAAAGCGCTGAAACGCGGTTCTGGCGATCCCGATCCCGCCCGGGTGACCGTCGTAGAGGAAGATCGTCGGCACCCCGGTCTGCGGGTGCACGTTCGTCGAGAGGCCGCCGATGTCCCAGCGGTCGCACATCGCGATCAGCGGCAGGACGGCGATCTGCGCGTGCTCGGTCGCGTGCAGCGAGCCGAGCAGCTGCTCCATCGAGACCCGCTCGGCCAGCTCGGCCGCGTCGAGCTCGAACCACAGCGCCTGCGTCTCGAAGCTCGTCGGGGGAAGCTCCAGTGCCGAGAGATCGAGCTGCGAGTGGTCCGCAAGGCGGCGGCGCTGGTAGGCGAGCACCGTCTCGGTGACGCTCACCTCGCCGAAGGACAGCCGCACGCCGAGCGCCTCACGCCGGTCGAGCAGCCGCACGATCTCTGTGTCCGTGATGCGCTTGGGCTGCGTGTACCAGTCGCCGTTGAACGGCGCGACGAGCGCGCGACGGCGCTCGAGGTCGAGGTCGCGGACCTCATAGGAGCGCCCGAGGTGCATGTACACGGCCCCCTCGTGGATCGTCGAGTGGGCGCGCGCGGCCTCGGTCGTGCCGAGCAGCTCTCCCGAGGACACGTCGACGATCGCGAAGCTCTCCGGCGAAGCCGAGCGCAGCGAGACGTCGGCGGCCGGGTATGAGCCGGCTTGCCGGGGGACATAGCTGACGCCCGTGACCCCCTCGCGGCGGCGCAGCTCGCCGGCGCTCTCGAGCAGCTCCGCCGTCGCCTCCCAGCGCGGGCCGAGGAACTCGGCGTCGGCGCGGGACAGCGGTCCCTCGTGGGCGGCGCAGAGCATGTGCCGGCGGTAGATCAGCGGTGACTCGTGATCGAGGATCGCCGCCTCGACGGACCGGTCGAGGAACTCGTCCGGGTGCCGGCAGAAGAACTGGTCGAGCGCGTCCTCGCCGGCCAGGAAGACGGCGAGCCCGCGCCCGCGCCGTCCCGCCCGGCCCCACATCTGGCGCAGCGAGGCGACCGTGCCCGGGAACGTCACCACGAGCGCACCGTCGAGCTCGCCGATGTCGATGCCGAGCTCGAGGGCGTCGGTCGTCACGATCGCGCGCAGCTCGCCACGCATCAGCCGGCCCTCGAGCTCGCGACGCTGCTGGGCTGTGTAGCCGGCGCGGTAGGGCGCGACGAGCTCGGCCAGCTCGGGGTCCTCGGTGGCGAGGTCGTCGCGGACGAGCCTGCTCAGCACCTCCACGCCCTTGCGGGACTTCATGAAGCAGATGATCCGGGCCCCCTCGCGGACGAGCCCGGCGAGCAGCTCGGCGGCCTCACCGAGCGCCGAGCGGCGCTGGCCGCTCGCCTCGTCGGTCAGCGGCGGGTTCCAGATCGCGATCTTGCGCCGCGGCGCCGGCGATGCGTCGCGGTCCACGAGCGCGACCCCCTCGAGCCCCGTGAGGCGCTCGGCGAGCTCGACCGGGTTGGCGATCGTCGCGGAGGCCAGCATCACGCGCGGCTGGGTCCCGTAGGCAGCCGCCACGCGCCGTAACCGGCGCAGCACATTGGCGACGTGGGAGCCGAACACGCCGCGGTAGACGTGGGCCTCGTCCACGACGACGACCGCGAGGTTCGCGAACAGGTCGGCCCAGGCGGCGTGGTTGGGCAGGATCCCGACGTGCAGCATGTCGGGGTTGGTGAGCACGATGTTGGCGCTGCGGCGGATCTGGGCGCGCTGCTCGCGCGGCGTGTCGCCGTCGTAGATCGCCGGGCGCACGAGGCCTCCCAGCCCGAACGCGGCCAGCGCTCGCGCCTGGTCCTGCGCCAGCGCCTTGGTCGGATACAGGTAGATCGCGCGTGCGCGGCGGTCGCGGCACAGGACGTCCAGCGTCGGCAGGTTGAAGCACATCGACTTGCCGGACGCGGTGCCGGTCGTGACGATCGTGGGCCCGGTCCAGGCACACTCGATCGCCTCCGTCTGGTGCTCGTAGAGGCGCTGCACCCCGGCGCGGCCGAGCGCAGCGAGCACGCGCGCGTCGAGCTCGGCGGGGGCGTCGGCGTGACGGGCCGCGCTCGGCCCCTCGCGCGCCTCGCGCACCAGCCGGCCGTCCGCACGCCCCTCGTCGAGCAGGGCGCTCCAGGGCTCTGTTCGCAGGTCGACCGGCAAGGACTTGAGATAGTAGAGGCGATGCCGCCTGCCCCTGTGCCGGTCCAGGACGAACTGCGCACCTTCCACCATTCGCTGTATCCGCCGGAGCGGATCGCCGCGGCCCGCGAGCGCTCCGTGACGGTCTGCCTGCCGGCAAAGGAGTGCGCGGGCACCGTCGGCGCGATCGTCGCGGTGCTCGATACGTTGCGGGCGCAGGGCGTGCTCGACGAGATCCTCGTGATCGACGCCGCCTCTGCAGACGGCACCGCCGAGATCGCAGCTCGCGCCGGGGCGGGCGTGCTCCAGGAGTCAGAGCTGATGCCGGGCTACGGCCCCGTGCTCGGCAAGGGCGACGCGATGTGGCGCGCGCTCGACGCCTGCACGGGCGAGCTGGTCTGCTTCATCGATGCAGACACGGAAGGGTTCTCCCCCCAGTTCGTCACAGGGCTGCTGGGGCCGCTCCTCTGCGAGCCCGGAGTGCAGCTCGTCAAGGGCTTCTACCGCCGTCCGCTGAGCGCTCCCGGCGAGCGTCCCGGCGAGGGCGGCGGTCGCGTCAACCACCTCACCGCCAGGCCGGCGCTGGAGCTGTTCTACCCGCCGTTGGCCGCGGTCCGCCAACCACTGGCGGGCGAGGTCGCGGCGAAGCGGGAGCTGCTCGAACGGCTGCCGTTCGTCACGGGCTACGGGGTCGAGACCGGGATGCTGATCGACGCCTGGCATGCGGTCGGCCTGGGCGCGATGGCGCAGGTCGACCTCGACGAGCACCGCAACCGCCACAAGCCGCTCGCAGAGCTCGAGCCGATGGCCCGGACGGTGCTCGCCACGATCGCGGTGCGGCTCGCGGCCGAAGGGCGCCTGCGCGGCACCGGCGAGGCGCCGGTCGAACGTCCAGCGCTTGCCTCGCTCGCCGATCGCTCCGCGCTGCGGGTGGCCGGCGGGTGAGCGGGCCGGGCGGCGTGCGCTGCCTGTACCTGGACCTCGACGGGACGCTGCTCGGCCGCGGCGCCTCGCTGCTCCACGACGGCGAGGGCAATGTCACGATCGAGGGCGTGCGCGCGCTCCAGGCGTGCCTGCGGGCGGACGTGGAGATCGTGTTGATGTCCGGGCGCCGCCAGGCGCAGGTCAAAGAGGACGCGCGCCTGTTCGGGCAGAGCGCGTACATATACGAGGCAGGCGCATGCCTCGTGCTCGACGGTGAGGAACACTGGCTGACGGGCGGCATGGTCCCCGGCGAGCTCACGATCGCCGAGCAGATCGAGCAGACCGGCGCGCCGGCGCTGCTGCTCGAGCACTACAGCGGCCGGCTCGAGTACCACGAGCCGTGGCACCTGAACCGCGAGGTTTCGCACCTCTTCCGCGGCCTCATCGACGCCTTCGAGGCCGACGAGCTGCTGGCCGAGCACGGCCACGGCGGCCTGCGGCTCGTCGACAACGGCGTCGTCAACCGCCGCTCGCCCGAGCTCGCGGCGCTGCCGCACGTGCGGGGCTACCACCTCGTCCCGCAGGGGGCCTCGAAGGCCGCAGCGGTGGCCCTGCACCGCCGGGTCCGCGGCTACGCGCGCGAGGAGACCTTCGCCGTCGGCGACTCGCGGGAGGACCTCGCCTGCGCCGAGCACGTCGGGAGCTTCTGGCTGGTCGGGAACGCCGTCGAGCGCGACCCCTCGATCCGCGAGGCGATCGCACCCGCGGACAACGTGCGGGTCGCCGGGGCGGGGAACGGCCCCGGCGTCTACGAGGCCGTCATCAGCACGCTGATGGGTGAGTGAGGCGCCTCAGGCCGGACGGCGCCCGGTGAGGCGCCGCCACACGCGCCGCCAGAACCCGGGCCGCGGGCGCCGGCGCCACAGCGCGGGCGGCGGCACGGTCGTCCTCACGAGCGCGACCCACTCCGACAGCGGCAGCTCGCCGGCGATCAAACGACCGAGCGCGCCGGTCACCGGCGCGTTCACCCCCGCCCGCTCGAGCGCGCGCGCCAGCAGCGGGACTGTCTCCAGCGCCTCGACCTCCTGCCCGACCCGCTGCGGTATCTCGGCGGCCGGCACGCCCCCGGCGAGCAGCTCCCCGGCCCGGCGGTTGCGGCTTTCGCGCGCGAGCGCGGTCGCCACGAGGTCGCCCGCGCCCGCCAGCCCGATCATCGACTCCGGCCGCGCCCCGAGCGTCTCGGCATACCGCCACACCTCGGCGAAGATGTGCCCCGCGGCCGCCCCGGCGGCGTTGAGCCCCTGCGCTTCGGTGGCTCCGGCCGCGAGCGCGGCCGCGTTCTTGGCAGCGCCCGCGAGCTCGACTCCCACGGGGTCGTTCGACTGCTCGCACACGACGCCGGCGCGGTTGAACATCTGCGAGAGGGAGCGCGCGAGCTCCTCATCGAGCGAGGCCGCCACGAGCGCGGCGCCGTCGCGGACCATCTCGCGCGCATGGGCCGGGCCGCCAAGGCACGCCACGCGGTGCGCGCCGAAGCGCTCGGAGAGCACGATCGTCGGCGTCCTGCCCGTGGGCGGCACGAGCCCCTTCGCGACGGAGACGAGCGCGGTCCGCGCGCCGAGCCCGACCGCGACGAGGGAGTCGATCGCCTCGCCGATCGTGCGCGAGGGGACGGCGAGGAACACGTAGTCGGCGCGCGTGGTGCCTGCTGAGGTGGGCTCGACCCGCACCCCGGCGGGGAGTGGGACTCCCGGCAGGTACGCGGCGTTCTCCCGTGCGCTCTCGAGCGCCGTCGCCTGCTGGGAGGTGCGGGTCTGAAGGGTCGTGCGCAGGCCGCCGCGGTCGAGCAGCACCGCGAGCGCGGTCCCGAACGAGCCGGCGCCCACGACCGTCGCGCGCCGCGGCCCGGGACGCGCTCTGAGCGTTCCCGCTGGCCGAGCGGCCGGGCTCGCAGTAGGCTCGGGCTCGTCCATCTGATGCCCGAGCCTAACGATCGAAAGGGTACGCCCGAGGGCTGGCGCAACTGGGCCGGCGATCAGCGCTGCACGCCCGCGCGGAGGGTCGCGCCGGGCACGACCGCCGAGCTCGCAGAGACGGTGGCGGCCGCCTCCGGGCAGGGGCTCACGGTGCGCGTCGCCGGCGCCGGGCACTCGTTCAGCGACATCGCGCTGACCGACGGCGTGATGATCGGTATGGGCCGCATGAACCGCGTGCTCGAGGCCGACCGGCCGTCTGGCCTCGTGAAGGTGCAGGCGGGGATCACGATCCGCGAGCTCGGCGCCGAGCTCGACACCTGGGGGCTCGCGATGGAGAACCTCGGCGACATCGACATCCAGACGATCGCCGGCGCGATCTCGACCGCCACGCACGGCACCGGCGCGCGGCTTCGGAACATCTCCTCGCAGGTCGCCGAGTTGACGCTGGTGCTGGCCGACGGCTCCACGCTCGTCTGCTCGGAGGAGTGCGAGCCCGATGTGTTCCGGGCGGCGCGCGTCGGCCTCGGCTCTCTCGGCGCGATCGCCGAGGTCACGCTGCGGTGCGTGCCGGCCTTCACGCTGCGCGGCGTCGATGCGCCGGCACCGCTGGGAGACGTGCTGGCGGGCTTCGAGGAGCGCGCGCTCGGCAACGATCATTTCGAGTTCTTCGTGTTTCCCCACGCGGACGTCGCGTTGACGCGGACGAACAACCGCACCGACGAGTCCGCGAGGCCGCGCCACCGCGCCGTCGCATATGCGAACGACGTGCTGCTCACCAACCACGCCTTCGGTGCGCTCTGCCGCGCCGGGCGCCGCTTCCCGAGCCGGATCCCGCAGCTCAACCGGCTTGTCACGAAGCTGGCCGGCAGCTCCACGCGGGTCGAACGCTCCGCGTCGGTCTTCGCCAGCCCCCGGCTCGTGCGTTTCACGGAGATGGAGTACGCGCTGCCCCGCGCGCGCACGCCCGAGGCCGTTGCCGCCGTGATGGAGCTGATCCCGCGTGAGGGCTTCAGAGTGCCGTTCCCGATCGAGGTCCGCACCGTCGCCGCCGACGACGCGATGCTGAGCACGGCGGCCGGACGCGACAGCGGCTTCGTGGCGGTGCACATGTACCGCGGGATGGAGTGGGAGCCCTACTTCCGCGCCGTCGAGGCAGTGATGGACCGCTTCGAAGGGCGCCCGCACTGGGGCAAGCGCCACTTCCAGACCGCGGCGACGTTGCGGGGCCGCTACCCCGAGTGGGACGCCTTCCAGCGCCTTCGCGCGCGCCTGGATCCGCACGGGACCTTCACGAACGAGTGGACCGAGCGGGTGCTCGGTCCCGCCCGCCCCTTCGCCTCGGCGAGCGGGCCCGCGGCGGGCGCGCCCGGAGCTCCGAGCGTGGCGCGGTGAGCTCTACGCGCGCGGCAGAGGCTCCTCGCGCGCCGGCGGCGCGCGGTGGCGAGTACGAGCGCCTGGAGCGCGCGACCGCTGAGCTGACGGCGCCGTTCGCGCTCGTCGACCTCGACGCGCTCGACGCGAACGCCGAGGACATGGAACGCCGCGCCGCGGGCAAGCCGATCAGGCTCGCGAGCAAGTCGCTGCGCTGCCGCGAGCTACAAGCGCGCGTGCTGGCGCGGCCGGGTTTCTCGGGGACGATGGCGTTCACGCTGCCCGAGGCGCTGTGGCTCGCCGCTCACGACACCGACGACATCCTCGTCGCATACCCGACGACCGATCGCCAGGCGCTGCGGGAGCTGGCGGCGAGCGGGGCCGGGGTGACCCTGATGGCCGACTCGGTGGAGGGTCTCGACCTGATCGAGCGCGCGCTCGCCGGCGAGCCGGGCGGCCCGGTCGAGGTGTGCCTGGACGTCGACGCGGGGTGGCGGGCCGCTCGCGGGCTCGTGCGGATAGGGGCAAGGCGTTCCCCCGTCCGCACGCCCGAGCAGGCCGCCGCGCTGGCGGAAGCGGTCCTCGCGCGAGAGCGGCTGCGGCTCGTGGGCCTGATGGCGTATGAGGCCCAGATCGCCGGCGTCGGCGACGATCCGCCGGGCAATCCGCTGCGCGGATGGGCGATCCGGGCGATGCAGTCGCGCTCCGCGCGCGAGCTCGCGGGCCGGCGCGCGGCGATCGTCGCCGCAGTCGCAGCCACCCTGGAGCGTGCGGGCGCGCCGCCGCTGCGGTTCGTCAACGGCGGCGGCACGGGCAGTCTGCACGGCACCTCCGCCGAGCCCGCGGTGACGGAGGTGGCCGCTGGCTCCGGGCTGTACGCCCCGCTGCTGTTCGATGCCTACAGCGCGTTCTCCGGGACGCCGGCCGCCCTGTTCGCGCTGCCCGTCGTGCGCCGCCCCGGCCGGGGTGTGGTGACGGTGCTCGGCGGCGGCTATCACGCCTCCGGGCCGGCCGACGCGGCGCGCCTGCCCCGGCCGCACCTGCCGGCTGGGCTGCGGCTCGACGGGCAGGAGGGCGCCGGGGAGGTGCAGACGCCTCTGCTCGGCGCTGCCGCGGACGGCCTGGAGATCGGCGGCCGGGTGTACTTCCGCCACGCCAAGGCCGGGGAGCTGAGCGAGCGCTTCGCGAGCCTGTACCTGCTGCAGGGCGAGCGCATCGTCGGCGAGGCGCCGACATACCGCGGCGAGGGACAATGCTTCCTGTGAGCGCTGCGACAGAGGCCGTGACCGGGCTCGAGGAGACGCTCCGCGAGGTCGTGGAGCGCCTGGCGCCGCTCGACCGCACGCCGTGCTCGCCGGGCGAGCGGGAGGCGGCCGAGTGGCTCGCCGCACGTCTGGCGGCGATCGAGGGTGTGCAGGCGCGGCTCGAGGACGAGCCGTCGTGGGGGACCTTCCCGCCCACGGCGACGGTGATCGGCCTGGGCGGGATCGCGGCCGCCGCCGCGGCGCTGCGCGGCCGGCGGACGGCCGCCGCGCTGCTCGCCTGCGTGACGGCCGGCGGGCTCGTCGACGAGGCCCAGAACGGCCCGCGCGTGCTGCGCAGGCTGATCCGCCGCCGGCGCGGGACCGTGAACGTCGTGGCTCATGCGGGCGACGGCGAGGCGATCGAGACGGTCGTCGTGATCGCCCACCACGACGCTCCCCAGACGGGGCTGATCTTCGACCAGTCGCTGCTGCGGCGCGCGTGGGAACGCAACCCGGAGCGCCTGGCGCGGGCGAAACACTCGCTGCCGCAGTGGTGGCTCGGCCTCGTGGCCCCGCTCGGAGCGCTGCTGAGCGCGCTCGCAGGCAGGCGCGCTCCGGCCCGCGCCGGGATCGCCGCCGGAGCGATCGCGACAGCGCTGGCCGCGGACATGTGGCGCAGCCGGACCGTGCCGGGCGCCAACGACAACCTCTCCGGGGTTGCCTGCCTCGTCGCGCTGGGCGAGCTGCTCGCGGCGCAGCGGCCGGCGGGGCTGCGCGTGCTGCTCGTCTCCTGCGGCGCGGAGGAGACCCTGCAGGACGGGATCCGCGCCTTCATGGCGCGCCACGGTCCGGGGCTTCCGCCGGGGCGGACGACTTTCCTGAACCTCGACACGGTCGGCTCACCGCACCTGATCATGCTCGAGGGGGAGGGGCCGATCTGGATGGAGCGCTACAGCGGGCCGTGGCTGCGGGATCTCGTCGCGGACGCGGCCGCGCGCCTGGGGATCCCGCTGGAGCGGGGGTTCCTCGCGCGCTCCTCGACGGACTCGGTCATACCGAGCCGCGCAGGGCACCCCACCGCGACGCTCGTCTCGCTGACCGACTGGCGCGCGCCGGCCAACTACCACCTCCCGAGCGACGTGCCGGCCAACCTCGACTACGGGACCGTCGCCGACTCCGCACGGCTCGCCTACGAGGTGATCGGGGAGCTGGCCGCCCGCGAAGGCGGACAGGCACGAGGCCCTCGGCAGGACGGCGGCGCTTTGTCATCGTAGGGGTGTGCCAGAGGGCGACGCGATCCACCGCGCGGCTGGCCGCATCCGGGCGGCGCTCGCTGGGCGCGCGCCGGAGCGGATCTCCACGCCGCAGCCGCGCCACCGCTTCGAGCGCTGGCCGGAGAAGCTGGCGGGGCGCACGCTCGAGGCGGTAGACGCGCACGGCAAGCACCTGTTGCTCCGCTTCGAGCGCGGGCTCACGATCCACTCGCACCTGCGCATGAGCGGCAGCTGGTCGGTGCGCCCCGAAGGGGAGGGGTCGGTGCGCGGCGCGTGGCTCGTACTCGCCGGGGGCGGCTCCGAAGCGGTCCAGTACGGCGGGCCGGTGCTCGAGCTGATGAGCGACGCGCGGGCGCGAACCGACCCCCGCCTTGCCGCGCTCGGCCCCGACGTGATCGGCGAGAGCTTCGACGAGCGGCTGTTCCTGCGGCGGCTGCGCGAAGACGACCCGACCCGCCCGATCGGCGACGCGCTGCTCGACCAGCGCACCGTGGCGGGCATCGGCAACATGTGGAAGGCCGAGTGCTGCTGGGCGGCCGAGCTCGACCCGTGGCGGCCGACCGCCGACGTCGGCGACGAGCAGGTACTCGCGGCGATCGCGTTCGCCCGCGAGGAAATGACCCGCTCCGTCCGCGACGGCCGCCACAACCGTCCCCACGCGACCTACCGCCAGGCGGGCCGGCCGTGTCCGCGCTGTGGCGCCACGATCCGGCAGCGGGGGCAGTGGGAGCACAACCGCGTCACCTTCTGGTGCCCCTCCTGCCAGGTTTGATCCGCGGCAGCCGGCGCCCTCGCTCGCTCACGTGCGTTCTGTGTCCTTGCCCGGCTCGGCTCTCGCGCGTCGGACGTCCTATATGACTTCCGCCAGCCGTGCGCCCGCCCTCCTGAGCGACGCCGTCCCGCGGGCCTCGAGCACGAGCTGTAGGTCGAGAATGCGCAGGTCCAAGGCGTTCAGAGCCACCTTCGCGGCGACGGCGTAGCACGGCACGCCCGACTGGCGCGCGAGCGTCGCGACCTCGAACGCCGCGCTGCCGGCGAGGGTGCGCTCGCTCAGGGCGGCGACGGCGATCACCACCGCGCGCGAGGCGAGCATCCGCCGGTGGAAGTCCTGCTCCGCGAGCGCCTCGGCGGTGCGGTGGTCGTCCGCGTCGGGTGGCAGCTCGACGAAGTCTGGTTCGGGCCGGCCCCCGTCCTTCAGCCCGGCGGCGATCGCCGCGGCGACTCTCCTCGCCCCGAGGCGGGCTCCGAACGGCTCGCAGGCGAGCAGCGCGCGGGTGCGGATCGCAGCTGTCCCGGCACTCACGATCGGGCATCCTTCCATGCGTGGCCGCCAAGACAGAGCACGAGACCCTCGTCGTCGCGGGCCACGAGGTGCGGCTGAGCAACCCGGGCAAGCTCTACTTCCCCGCGGCGAACATCACGAAGCTCGATCTCGCCAACTACTACGTCGAATGCGAGCAGGCGGTCGTACGCGGGTTGCGCGAGCGGCCGACCGTGATGAAGAGGTGGGTGGACGGCGTCGAGGGCGAGCCGTTCTTCCAGAAGCGGGTCCCGGACAGCGCGCCACCGTGGATCGAAACGGCGACCGTCACGTTCCCGAGCGGGCGCCATGCGCGCGAGCTTCTCCCCAACGACGCCGCGCACCTCGTCTGGGGGGTCAACCTCGGCGTGATCGACTGGAACCCCTGGCCGGTGCGCCGGGACGACCTCGACCGGCCCGACGAGCTGCGCGTCGACCTGGACCCCAGCCCCGGCGTGCCGTTCGAGGAGGTGCGGGAGGTCGCGCTCGGCGCGCACGACGTGCTCAGCGAGCACGACCTGCTCGGCTTCCCCAAGACCTCGGGGTCCCGCGGCATCCACATCTACGTGCGCATCGTGCCCGAGCACGGGTTCGAAGAAGTGCGCCGCGCGGCGCTCGCGCTCGCGCGCGAGGTCGAGCGGCGGATGCCCGGTCGCGCGACGAGCAAGTGGTGGAAGGAGGAACGCCAGGGCGTCTTCATCGATTACAACCAGAACGCCCGCGACCGCACGGTCGCCTCCGCCTACTCGGTGCGCGCGGTGCCCGACGCGCGCGTGTCGTGCCCGCTCGACTGGGACGAGGTCCCGGACGTCGAGCCGGCCGAGCTGACGCTGCGCACGGTTCCCGCGCGCCTGGCCGAGCGCGGTGACCCGGCGGCCGACATCGACGAGCACCCCGGCAGCCTCGACGGCCTGCTCGACCTTGCCGCTCGCGACGAGCGCGAGGGCCTCGGCGACGCCCCCTGGCCGCCGCACTTCCGCAAGCAGAAAGGCGAGCCCAAGAGGGTGCAGCCGAGCCGCGCGAAGAAGCCGAAGACGGGCAGCGCCGAGGAAGGCGGCGCATGAGCCTGCCGCTGAAGCCGCCCGTGGCGCCGGAGCTCGCGCTCTCGCGCAAGCAGCTGCCCGAGGGCGATCAGTACTGCTACGAGATCAAGCTCGACGGCTTTCGCTGCCTGGCGTTCGTCGACGGCGAGGACGTGTTCCTGCAGTCGCGCAACGGACGGCCGCTCGGGCGCTACTTCCCCGAGCTCACCTTCCCGCCCGGGCGCTACGTGCTCGACGGCGAGATCGTCGTCCGCGACGCCGAGGGCCACGAGGACTTCGACGCGCTCGGCCAGCGCATCCACCCGGCCGCCTCCCGGATCGAGCGTCTCGCGGGCGAGACGCCCGCGGTCTATGTGGCGTTCGACCTGCTCGCGCGCGACGACGAGGAGCTGCTGGAGCAGCCGTTCACCGAGCGCCGCGCCGCGCTCGAAGCGCTGCTGGATGACAAGCGCTTCGCCGCCTCGCCGGTCGAGCTGATGCCGACCGTCGCCAGTGCCGCCGAGGCCGAGCAGTGGCTGCAGGGCGCCGAGGGCGCGATCGCCAAGGAGCGCGACGCGCCGTACCGGCCCGGCGAGCGCAAGGGGATGGTCAAGGTCAAGCGCGTGCGGACGATCGATGCGGTCCTCGTCGGCTGGCGGCCCGGGAAGCTCGAGGGTACGGTCGGTGCGCTGATCCTCGGCCTCTACGACGGCGATGAGCTTCGCGTCGTAGGGCACTGCTCGGGCCTGAGCGCGGCCGAGAAGAAGCGGCTCGTCGGCTTCCTGAAACCGTACGAGACGGGCGAGCGCGGCGCCGGCGATCCGAGCCGCTGGAGCGCCGGGCGCGAGCTCGAGTGGATCGGCCTGCGCCCCGAGCTCGTCGTCGAGATCGACTTCGACCACGTCTCGGCCGGGCGCATCCGCCACGGCGCGAAGCTGCGCCGCTGGCGCGAGGACAAGCCGCCGCGCGAGTGCACCTACGACCAGCTCGCCTCCTGAGCCGCGCGGCGCGGCGCGGCTACGATCACCCAAATGACTGCCGAGACCGCGACGGTCGCCGAGGAGGAGTACCTGCAGATCCTGTTCTGGCTCCAGGAGGCCGGGCTGCCGATGACCGGCGCCAACATCGCGCGCGCGATGCAGCTCTCGGCGCCGACCGTCCACGAGATGATCGGCCGGCTCGAACGCGACGGCTACGTCACCCGCGCGCCGGACCGCGCAATCTCGTTCACCGACAGCGGCGCCGAGCACGCCGAGGGCATCGTGCGCCGCCACCGCCTGATCGAGCGCTTCCTGACGGATGTCCTCGGTGTGCCCTGGGACGAGGTGCACGAGGAGGCGGAGCGGCTCGAGCACGCGATGTCACCGGTGCTCGAGGAACGCATGCTCGCCGCGATCGGCGACGCCAAGACCTGCCCCCACGGCCATCCGATCGCGGCCGGCTCGCGGCTCGCAGGCGTGCCGCTCGGCGACGTCGAGGTGGGGGCCAAGGTCCAGGTGCTGCGCTTCGAGAACGAGGCCGAGGACCTGCTCCGCTACCTCAAGGCCTCAGGTCTCGAGCCAGGGCTGAAGGGGACGGTGGCCGAGCGCGACGACGCGAAGGTCGTGCTGCGAGCCGCCGACGGCACGATCTCGGCGGTCACGCCGAGCGTCGCCGAGACCGTCTCCGTGATCGCCGACCCCTCCCCGCCCCCGCGCACGGCGCTGCCGGAGCAGCTCGTGCTGGGCGAGCAGCGCTACGGGCGCTAGCGGTGGCGGGCGAGCCGGCGCGCGAGGGCCCCGAGCGGCTGCTTCGAGAGCACATCGAGGCCGCCACCAGTCGTGACTTCGGCGCCGCGGTTGGCGTCTTCGCGCAGGGAGCGGTCTGGGACCGCTCGCCGGTCGGCCAGGAGGTGATCGAGGGGCGCGATGCGATCCGGGCCTTCATCGAGGACTGGAACGCCGTCTTCGACGATTACGTGCTCGGACTCGAGGAGTTCCACGACCTCGGAGGTGGGGTCACGTTCGTGCTCATGTCCCAGCGCGGCAGACCCCGCACGGGCGGTGGATTCGTCGAAGAACCGTATGCAGCCGTCGTGCTGTGGGAGGACGGCCTGATTGCGCGGGTGGCCGTGTACCCGCAGCTCGATGACGCGCGCGCTGCCGCGGAGCGAATCGTCCGCAGCCGCTAGAGCGAGCGGTACGCGGCCGCCAGGCGCCGCACGCCCTCCTCGATCTGCTCGGGCGTGACGCCCGAGTAGGCGAGGCGCAGCGTGTTCTCGCCCCCCTCCAGCAGGAAGTCGGTGCCCTTGACGAACGTCACACCGCGCTCGGCGGCGGCGTCGAAGAGACGGTCCACGTCGGTGCCCTCGGGCAGCGTGACCCACAGGAAGTATCCGCCCTGCGGTTCGACGAACTCTGCCTCCGGCAGCTCGCTGCGCAGCGCCTCCGTCAGCGTCCTCGCGCGCTCGGCGAGCGCGCGCTTGACGGTCTCGATCGAGCCTTCGATCGCACCGGAGGCGCAGAACTCGTACACGAGCGACTCGGAGACCATGTTCGGGGAGATGTAGGTGTTGGTGGCGCGTTTGATCAGTTCGGCGATCAGCGCCGTCGGGCCGACGAGGTAGCCGACCCGGACCCCCGGGGCGACGGTCTTGGTGAACGAGGACGCGTAGACGACGCGCTCCGGGTCGATCGAGAGCATCGTCGGGACGGGCTCGCCCGCGAAGCGCAGCTCGGCGTAGGGGTCGTCCTCGAGGATGATGAAGTCGTGCTGCGCGGCCAGGTCGAGCAGGGCCCGGCGCTTCTGCACAGACAGCGTGTAGCCGGCAGGGTTCTGGAAGTTGGGGATCACGTGCGCGAGCTTGGGCCGCGCGCCGCCGTCGAGCAGGCGCTGGAGGGCCGCCGTGTCGATGCCGTCAGCCTCCAGCTCGACGGCGTGCACCTGGGCGCCGCGCTCGCGCAGGCCCAGCAGCGTGCGGTCGTAGGTCGGGCTCTCGACGATCACCTCGTCGCCCGGGTGGACGAGGTGATCGAACAGGAACGCGTCCGCCTGCAGCGAGCCGTTGGTCACCATCACGCGCTCGGGCTCGACGCCGTGACGGTCGGCGATCCACGCCCGCAGCCGCGGGTAGCCGATCGCGGTGCCGTAGGCGGTCGTGCCTTCGGGGTCGCTCTCGAAGGCCCGCACGGCGGCTTCCTTCAGCCCGTCGACGTCGATGATGTCGAGCGAGGGAACCCCGCGGGCGAAC